>Ga0207668_10000024_pt1 | contig 131871 bp, 140 predicted proteins | sample KBSS43metaG_FD_184323 | JGI IMG/M metagenome (GOLD analysis project Ga0207668, IMG submission 184323) | Switchgrass rhizosphere microbial communities from Kellogg Biological Station, Michigan, USA - KBS S4-3 metaG (SPAdes) (version 2) | ecosystem: Host-associated > Plants > Roots >...
ACTACTACACCAACGAGCATGGCCGTTCCTGCGTCAACGGCCCGATCGACATCCGCCGCATGTGGCACTGGCTGCGCGATCCGGCCGGTTCGCCCCGACAGGAACTCGACGCCGGTCTGCGGCCATGGTTCGGCGGCGACCTCATGGTCGCCTAACGGGGGCGCGTGCGGAGGCTACGCGGAAGTTTGCCGGCGCGCGCGTGATTAGGGCGTGCTTGCCGAATCGCGGACCCAACTCGGCGTCTATAACGACGAAGCTGCAGCCCGCACCGAGGCCGCGGGGCTTAAGGCCGCTGCCGACAAATGCCCGAAGATCGAGATTGGGCTGTGATTGATCCATCCATATCGGACCTTGTCGTCAAAGTGTTCGGCGCTGAGCTTCGCTAAGCCCGGATGCGATCTTTAGCTCGGGGAGGTTCGGGGTGGCGACGATCATGGGCACATCGGCTTCCGAGGCGCTGCCGGGAACGTCCGGTGACGACGTTATTTCAGCCGGAAGCGGCGATACCGTCCAAGCTGGGGGCGGCGACGATGAGATTCGGATCGACGGAACGCGTTCCATCGATGGAGGGGACGGCCGCGATACGCTCGTTATTCTTCCGCCAGCGACGTCGAACTTTGTATATCAGTTTGACACGCTCCGTTCGGTCGAACGCATTGATTTCGAATCCCAGAGCGGCGGCACCATCACCGCAGTCTTGCTATGGGGTCGTACCCTCTCCGGGCCAATCGATCAGTTGGCGGAAAGTGGCCTCGCGACAATCGGCGGCGGCGGCGGTCAGGACGTGCTCGGCTTGGCCGCGCTTCGTGGTGGCAGCTTCACGCTTCCCAATCTGACGAGAGTGAACTGGACGACGGGAACGGGAACTCAAATCCTCGAAGGCGACATGGTCATCCTCTATGGAGGGGGTGACTCTTTCAGCTATGAGCTTCATGTTTCCGACGACGGTTCGGGAAGCCATGCGGGGGTCGATCAACTGCGCGGCGGCGGAGGTGCCGATACACTGATCGGCAATAACGGCAGAGATATACTGAACGGCGGAGGTGGGCCGGACGTCTTGCGCGCGGGCGGCGGCGACGATCTGCTGATTGCCAATGGCAATGTGATCAGTTCCGGCGACGGTATGCTCATTTCGATGCCGAGCATTTATGATGGGGGCGAAGGCTTCGACTATCTCGTGGCGAACGGGGGCGCCTCTTTCGCCGGCAGCACTTCCTTCACCTCGATCGAGGCCGTTTATCTGAAGCCGTTTATATCCCCGACGCTGATGCTGAGCGCAGCGCTGCAGCTGACCAGTTCCGTCGCAGCGACGCTGCCGGCTAATCTGCTCTTGGAGGGGAGCGGCCTCTTCCGAGTCGATGTGGTTGCCGGCAGTTTGTTCAGCGCCGCCGCCTATAGTATCGCCCCGGGATCGGACATCCGCATCCAGATCACCGGCAGCGACGACGGCAACGAAACGATCACCGGTACGTCGATCGCCGACGTCATCCTCGGCGGCGGCGGGCATGATGATCTTTTCGGGGGCGGCGGCTCCGACTCGCTGAACGGTGAGACGGGCAACGATCACCTATACGGACAGTCGGCGAACGGCGGCGCCGACGGCGCCGATACTATCGCAGGGGGTGACGGCAACGACTATATCCAGGGCAATGCCGGGAACGACCTGCTCGACGGCGGAAACGGCTCCGATCGAGTCAATGGCGGAGCCAATAACGATGTCATCACCAGTGGGGCGGGCAACGATACGGTCAACGGCAATCTCGGCAATGACATAATCAGCGGCGGCGAAGGCAATGACTCGCTGCGGGGTGGTCAGGGCGACGACAGCATCAGCGGGCAGGAGGGCACCGATGTCATCTCCGGCGATCTCGGCTGGGATACGCTCTCGGGCGGATCGGGCGACGACATGTTCGTCTTCTCGGGGCCAGCCTCTGCCGCGGCAGCTCCCGACCTGATCGTCGATTTCGACGCGCAGCAAGATCGGCTGGCGATCGGTTATCAGCCGATCGCGATACTCACGGATAACCAGGCGGGTTTATCGGACGCGGCAGTTCGGGCGCAGCAACTATTCGACGGCAGAGCCGGCAATCGCGAGGTCGCAGCCGTTCAGGTCGGCAGCGATACCTATATCTTCTTCTCGAGCCATGGCGGCGCTACCGCTGATTCCGCTGTCCAGCTTCAAGGCGTCAGCGCTACGAGCATCGACGCCCAGGATTTCGCCTGATCGAAGGTGGACGTGAAAAAGTGCTGATTGGTTTTACCAGTGAAATCAGCTATTTCTTCAATGAATCGGTGCCCAGGAGAACACTCTCATCGGCACGCGCAAGCGGCGGACTCCCTTGCAAATTGGCAGTCGAAAATCACCGACGCCATCAATACCATCAACAAATCGCCCATTGCTTTGACAACACCCGTTTGACCTACATCGCGTCGAGGTGTGACTTCTGTGCAGCTTGCCGCCCAGGATCGAAACGGTAAAGTCCCCAGTTGGGGCTAACGCAACCAGCCCTTATGCCCGGTTGCGACGGTCCGCCGACTCGTATATTTCACACCTGTGAAAACCTAAGTGCATACTGCTGGAGCTAGGATAGGAGCCTGAGTGATGGATGATATAGCCTACCGCGACGCAGCGCCCGCCGATCAGGCAGCAGTGCGTGCCGGCCGTTTGGCCGATGTGCTCAAGGCGGATGGTGAGAGCATCCCAGCCACGCTCTTGGACAGTCCCGAGCACACATTGGGAACGGCGCCCCTGGACTCGCGCAGATACTATTCACAAGAATTTTTCGAGCTTGAGAAAACCAACATGTGGCCACGCGTGTGGCAATATGCCTGCTGGTCATACGATATCGAGAAACCTGGTGATACGGCTGTTTATCGGAATGCCGATCAGTCGGTCCTGCTCATCCGCCAGGATGATGGATCGATCAAGGCATTTGTCAATTCTTGCCTTCATCGAGGTCGCGAGTTGTGTACCGACGACGTCCAGCACAAGGAAGAATTGCGGTGCCCGTTTCACGGTTTCACATGGTCACTGGACGGCTCTCTGAAGCAAGTACCCTGCCGATGGGATTTCCCGCAAGTGAGGGAAAGCAGCCATCGTCTTCCGGAAGTGCGTTGCGAGCAGTGGAACGGCTTTGTCTTCATCAACTTTGACCCGAACGCGCCATCGCTGACGAGCTATCTCGGCGCGATGGTCGCGCAATGGAACAGTGTTCCTGAATGGGATTACAACAAGCGCTTCATGGCAGTGAACGCCGTGAAGCACATGGCTGTGAACTGGAAGGTTTGCATGGAGGCCTTCATCGAATCCTTCCATGTCACCGAGTCCCATTCGCAGACCTGCATGGTGAGTGGTGACACCATCACCCAGTACGACGTCTGGCCTGACGAGCCTCACTTCAACCGCATGCACACGCCGCTTGGAATGCCATCAAGCAACCTTCAGCCGGTGCCGTCGGACACGGACGTCCTTAAGTGTTTTATCGAGAACTTCGGAACGGAGTTGGCGACAAGAAGTGACGCGACCCTGCTCCCAGGGGAAACCTCGCGCCAGGCGATCACCCGCCTGACCAAAGTGCTGCACCAGCAGCGCTGGGGGGTCGAAGTCTCGCATCTGCCGACCGCGCTTGCTCTTGACACGGTGGAGTACTTCGTGTTCCCGCACTTTGCTGTCTGGCCCACATTGGGAGCTCCGCTCGCTTACCGCTTCCGACCGGGTCGTCATGCGGAGGAGTGCATCTGGGAGACGCAGGTCTTCCTTCCGTTCGAAGGCGAGCGCCCGCCGTCAGGCCCCACGATTGTTGTCGGGTTTAATGAGTCCCTGGCTGATGTACCGGAACTCGGCCCGCTCGGTTACGTCCTTCAGCAAGACGTGGACAACATCGAATCTATCCAGCGCGGTTTGAAGGCGGCGCAAGTCAAGAAGGTCACGCTTGGGGAGTACCAGGAGGTACGGATCCGCCATTTTCACCAGACGCTCGACAGGTATCTCGGCCTATAACTGCAGGTGTAACTCCGCTCCGCTGCTTTGCGTTGCTGGGCTGATTGCCGGAAGCGGTGAGCGCGGTAGCGTGCGCGGAGTTCTGCAAAATCGCTTGAGGAGCGAGGCGGCAAGCTGGCGAACACGCATCCGACAGTGCGGATTCTGAACGGAAGATGTTCTAGACGATAGGTTTTGATCGCGCGTTGAAGCGCGCCGAACGTCGCTCGTTCTGCTTTGAAGATCTCGGAGACGATGACTGCATCATGGCAGCGGCTGGCTCAGTATACCCGCGAGCAACAGCTGCTCGAACGTCCGAGCAAACCGTCCAGCCTCGCGCTGCCGCTCTTCTGGCGTCGGTTTCGTGGAAACGACCAAGGTTGCAGCGAACCACATGGCGATCGCGATTGCCGCCGCATGCTCTGGCGGAACGCCCTCTTGCAGATGCTCGCGCGCCTGCTCGCTAAAGTAGCGAACGCCGCTCATATAAATTGAATTCTTTGGCGGATCATCGACCAATAGGCGGGTGAGCACCGAGCGGATCAGCTCAGGATTTTGCGCGGCGAGCGTCGGAACCAGCTTGTAAGAGTCGGCACCGGGCCCCACCGCACCCCCCGCCAAATTGGCCAGTTCGACGTCAATGGATTCCGCTGTCGCGGCAACCAACGCCTCGTGCGTGGGGAAATGGTGGTACACCGTGCGACGCGCGGTGCCCGATCGTTCCGCTACGGCGCTGACCGTGACGCCCAGCAAGCCCCGTTCCGACCACAAGGCAATGGCACTGGCGATCAGCCTCTGGCGGGTCTTCCGGCCGTTCTCGCGTCCTCGCCGCGCTTCCGGTCCGTTGGCCACGCGCCGTGCTCCTGCCCTCAATTGATCATAGCGGACTTCAGTGACGTCGCGCTCGCGTCGCGCGCAGGCGTTACCAAGAAGCGTGGGCGCATGCAATGACGCAGCTGACACACGCCGCACGAACGGTCGACCTAGCCGCGTCCTTATTGCACACATCTGGATAATTATCTTAGTTGCACATATCTGGATAAGTATGCTACGCCCTGCGCACTGCACCGAACGCTCGTGGGCTGTGCCCAGTCCCGGCCGAACTCGAGAATGCTGAAGGGAAGCTTGTTCTAAGGCCCCAGTGGGAGAGGCAAAGAAAATGAGCAGTTCTGTTAAAGTTGATCTGGATTTCACGTCCGGACTGGACCCGAACACCTTAACGCGGGCGTCAAAAACCCAAAACAGTGGCGCGGGCGTAGTTAATACCAACAAATACGCTTTCCCGATTTCGAAAGAGAAAGATGTAATGCGCACTCTGATTTGGTGCGCTGGGTCAGCGATTGCGTTGAGTGCGACGCTTTCTGCCGGAGTGGCATCCGGACAAGAGATGCGAGGTCCCGAGGAAATTGCGCCTGTTTCGCCCCAGGAGAGAGGTCCTGCAAACCAGGCGCCGAATGCATCATTGCCGGCGGAGTCGGACCTGGGCGAGATCATAGTCACGGCGCGCAGGGTGTCCGAACGGCTGCAGGATGTGCCAGTTGCGGTCACCGCCTACACGGGGTCGGCTTTGCAAGAGCAGGGCGCCCGTGCCATGTCTGACATCAGCCTGCTGACGCCCAGCCTGAGAATTGAAACTGCCTCTGTATCAGGTGCCGCGGCGGTTTTCTCGATCCGCGGCCAGGTGCAACAAGATGCGTTGGCGACGCTCGATCCATCGGTTGGTGTCTATGTCGACGGCGTCTACTGGGCACGGGCTCATGGTATCAATGGCAGTCTCCTTGATTTGCGGGACGTGCAGACGCTCAAGGGACCCCAAGGTACTTTGTTCGGACGCAACACGACCGGTGGCGCGATCCTTTTCACAACCAACGATCCGGATCCCTCCGCGTTTTCCGGACTTGTCTCGGGAACTTACGGCCGTTTTGACTACTGGGCTTTGACAGGCGTGCTAAACGCACCGCTAGTCAGGGATAAAATCGCGATCCGCATTGCTGCGCAGCGAAACAAGCGGGACGGCTACATCCGCGAGACCAGAACGGGTGCCGACTTGGACACCATTGACGATTACACCATTCGTGGCAAGTTACTCGTTGAGCCGACCGATACGTTGAAGATTGTCTTCTCCGCTGAGCGGTTCCGCACCGATACGAGGCAAAATCCTTATCGACTAGCCTATGTGTCGCCAACTGGTCTGGCAGCGCTTGAGTCCATCGTAGAGGTTGACGGCCTGGCTGCCTCCGCCGGGCTGGGATGCTTCGATCCCGCCGGACGAGGTGTCGCCTGTATTGCGCGAGCGCAGGAGTTAACCAATTCGGCCATCTCAGCTGCCGAGACCGATAGATTTGCGAATAGTCTATCCTCGCGCACGTACGCGAAGACAGGTACGTATGGCGTCACTGCGACCCTTGATACGGACTTTGGTTCAATCAAAGCCATCGGCGGATACCGGAAAGTTAACGGTTTCACGTCGCTCGATCTCGATGGTTCCCCTTTTGTGTTCATCGACTTTTCAGAAGCTGAGCAAAATCTGAAGCAATATTCGGGCGAGCTCATTGTCACTGGTAAGGCCTTTGCGGACGCGGTCGATTTCGCCGCCGGCGCGTTTTACTTTCATGAATCCGGCTTCGATCGGACGCGCGCTTCAGTCATTTCAGCACTCAATCCAACGGCTTTGGTTTATGATGGACGTATCGAGAATGACAGTCTGGGGTTCTATGGGCAGGGCACATGGCATGTCACCGAAGCGCTGTCGTTCACCGGAGGCTTGCGTTACTCCGTCGACGATAAGCGTTTGACGACATTTAACGGAAACGAGCTGTCAAATGGTTCCTTCCTTTGTGGCACGACGATTTGCCCGTTCGTACTCCCGACGGCGAGCTTCAAGGGCATCTCCTACACCGCCGGAGTGGACTATAAGATAAACGATGATGTGCTGGTCTACGGCAAGATAGCTCGTGGTTTCCGCTCGGGCGGCCAGAACCTGCGTAGCACCAATTTTATCCCGGCCTCACTCAAGCCTTTTAAACCGGAAATCGCGACATCCTATGAAGCGGGCATCAAGAGCGAATGGCTCGACCGCCACCTGCGGTTCAACCTTGCCGTCCACTATACCCAGGGAAAGGATATTCAGCGTTCGCTAAACCTGGTGACTCCAGACGGTCTGATATCGGCGTCCGTCATCAACAATGCGGGACAGGCCGATTTCTATGGCGGTGAGCTTGAGGCGAGCGCACTCCTCCCCGGTGGCTTCCGCATCGACGGCACCGCCAGCTATACCCATGCGAAATATGTGAAATATGTCGACGAGATCACCGGCTTTGACCGCCGACAGGAGCCGTTTTATTTCTTTCCCAAGTGGACGGCTTCGATTTCGCCTTCTTGGTCGCGCGAGTTCGGCTTTGGCAGAGCCGCGCTGCGCGCGGACTTCGCTTATCAGTCGGAGATGAGGTTCTACCCGCTCGGATTCTACACTGATGCTGGCGGGGCGATTCGCGAGGCTTCGACCGGAGTGCCCGTCTCTGCGACCGATGCGGCCGGCTTCTCTAGGCAAGTCGTTTCGCGTTCGCACTGGCTGATCAATGCAAGAGCGGCTGTCACAATCTTGGAGGGAAGGCTTGATCTCGCCCTATGGGGCAAGAATCTCGGCAACAGCCGAAACCTTGTGTCTTCTCTACCCACCTTTGGCCTTGGTTACGTTGCCAACGCTCGAAGGGAGCCCCGCACTTTCGGCGTCACGGCTACCGTGAAGTTTGCAAATTGACGATCAAGTGGTTTTTCGGGAGTCCGCCGCCTTCTCATCGGAAATTATCCGGCGATCCCGTCCGAAGCTTGCCCCAACATATCGCGAGGCATGGTGAGAGGAGAGTGACATGATCAAAGTGGTTGCCCTTCTGAAGAAGAAGCCCGGTATGTCCCGGGAGGCGTTCATCAAGCGCTATGAGGAAGGTCATGTGCCTCTCATTAAGGAAATAATTCCGTTCTATAACAAGTATAGGCGCAGTTATATCATAGATGACGAAAGATTTAAGTCCAGCCACGTTACAAATGCAGCACCGATTGACCGCGATATCGACGTCTTCACTGAGATGTGGTTTGATACCCGCGAAAATTACGAGAAGATGCTTACGGCCCTCGCCGATCCGGTCATCGGGGGCAGGATAACAGAAGACGAGGGGGATTTTCTCGATCGGGACAAGATGATCGTGTATATGCTAGAGGAACATAATTAGTAGCACGGTTATTTGGTGTATCTCGAACTCCCGGGTCTGGTCACTGGTCGCTCCGTTGAGCCGCCGCAAGTGAGCCCAGAGTTGGATAATCCCCAATTCAGGATGAGAGCGTCTGGCTATTGGCCTGATCGTTGATACATCGCTGTGAACAAGTACCCAGTAAGATACCAATCGGGCAATCTACTGTCCGAAGGGTCGTTAGCAATTGTTCCTCTGCCAGAGGATATGTCGAGAACGCGGATAGAAAGGAGTCAGTAATGAGCCAACAAAGAGATGAGCGGCTAGGCAACATATTTCAGCCATTCACATGCGGATCGATGACGCTGCCAAATCGCACGGTACTTGCTCCCATGTCACGAATGTTTTCGCCGGGAAACGTGCCCAACGAGAACAATTTGGCGTATTATGCCCGCCGCGCTGAAAATGGGGTGGGCCTCATAATCACGGAGGGGACTTGGATCAACTACTCGGGTGCGGCTCATATTGGCGACGTCCCAAGCTTCTATGGGGAAGAGGCGCTTGCCGGGTGGAAACGGATCGTCGAAGCGGTACACGCTGTGGGAGGCAAGATCGCGCCACAGATATGGCACACGGGCCTGTCTGGGGTCGACACGGTGGATGCGCTTGAGTCCATTGAACAGCTCAAGAAGTCGGATATCTCGCATAAGATGAGCCCGTCGGGCTATGCGGCACCGGGGGTGAAGCTCAAAGAAGGTATGTCCGAAGCGGAGATCATAGGGGTGATCGAAGCCTACGCTCAAGCGGCAGCCGACGCGGAACGCCTGGGTTTTGATGCAGTGGAGATTCACGGAGCGCATGGATACCTGCCGGACCAGTTCCTCTGGCATGAAACCAACAAGCGGGAAGATCACTGGGGTGGCCGCACACTGGCCGAACGAGCCACCTTTGTCGTCGAAATGATCCGCGCATGCCGCGCGCGGGTATCACCGGATTTTCCGATCATCCTGCGGCTGTCTCAGTGGAAGCTTCAGAATTATGCGGCGAAGCTCGCATCGACGCCCCAAGAGCTGGAATCGATGCTGCTCCCGATATCTGAGGCCGGCGTCAGCATCTTTCACGGCTCGCAACGGCGTTTTTGGGAAGCCGAGTTTGAAGGCAGCCCACTCAATCTTGCCGGCTGGATGAAAAAGATCACCGGTAAGCCGTCGATCACCGTCGGATCGGTGGGACTAGAGACGGAATTTCTCGATACGCTTGACAATGGTACGCGGCACCACGACACCGTTTCCCTGCGTTCCGATCAATTGATGGACATGTTTGAGAGAGGTGATTTCGACCTGATCGCGATTGGCCGCGCGCTTTTGGTTGATCATTGCTGGGTTCGGAAAGTGCGGGAGCAGCGTTTCAAAGACATCAAGCCATGGGATGTGCGCGCGACTGCCTCTCTTTATTAAATGCTCAGCGGCAATAGTGTGTCGGAAGCGGTCACGGGCCGGGCGGCGGACGATGCGCCGATCGAGGCAGCCGACACCGTCAGTTCGATCCGCGACGTCAAGCATGCCTTCCGGTCCGGCGTGCGCGCCCAGGAAGGGATCGATCGGTGAACGTCGCCCATTGCCGGGCACTGATGAATTCGGCCCCGCGTCCGGACAGGGCAAGACGCTGGTGACGGCGGCACTGGCGCGCCGTCATCGCATTGCAGGGCGAAGGGTCCGTATATTCAAATGCCGGCCAGATTTTCTCGATCCGATGATTCTCGAACAGGCGAGCGGCGCGCCGGCCCGGGGCATGGCGTTGGTGATCTGGATGTGATTCAACGCGATGATGGTGCCAGCTCCAAAGGGCTCGTCGGAACCATCGAAAACACCATCAAAGCTGATGGTATTGCGACGATTTCGGGCGGATGAACCCGGATTCCAATTGGCGGTTCTCACTGAAAAAGTGCTGTAAAATCCGCCGCTTGCTGGACGTTCCCGGACGTTCGCGGAAAGGTCACTGGTGCCCAGGAGAGGACTCGAACCTCCACGGCCTTGCGGCCACTGGCACCTGAAGCCAGCGCGTCTACCAATTCCACCACCTGGGCGTCCGGTGCGGAGGCCGGGCGGATAGCGGCGGGGGCGCGGGCTTGTCAACCGCCTTGTCAACGGCGCCTGCGCTTGGCAATGCGGGCAAATTCCGGGCGATCTGGGGAAGCGAGTGATGAGCCGTCTAGTGACATTGTTCGGCGGGGGCGGATTTCTGGGGCGTTACGTCGCGCAGGAGCTGCTGGCGGCGGGCGCGCGCGTCCGCATTGCCGAACGCGATCCCTCGAACGCCTTCTTCCTGAGGCCGCTGGGAGGTCTGGGGCAGACGCAATTCATGCCGGCCGACGTGACCAGGGCCGCGACCGTCGCACGCGCGGTCGAAGGGGCTGACGCGGTGGTCAACCTGGTCGGCATATTGAAGGGCGATTTCGACGCCGTGCACCGCGCGGGCGCGGCGAACATTGCCCGAGAGGCGCGCGCCGCCGGGGCCGATGCCTTCGTTCATGTCTCCGCAATCGGCGCCGATCGCGCTTCGGCATCGGCCTATGGCCGCTCCAAAGCGGAAGGCGAAGCCGCCGTGCGCGCTGCCTTGCCGGAAGCGACGATCGTGCGCCCGTCGATCGTCTTCGGCCAGGAGGACGGGTTTCTCAATCGCTTCGCCAGGTTGCAGGCGCTTCCGTTCGTGCCGGTTTTGCGCGGGGCCGCGCGGTTTCAGCCGGTGTGGGTGGCGGATGTCGCCCGCGCCATCGCCGCTGCTGCGCTCGATCCGGCCAAGCATGGCGGGAAGACCTATGAACTTGGCGGGCCGGAGATAGTGTCGATGGCGGAGATCAATGCCTGGCTGGCGCGAGCAACCGGTCGTCGGCCGATCTTCGTGCCCGTTCCCGATGCCATTGGCGGGGCGCTGGCCACAATCGCTGGCGTCCTTCCCGGTGCTCCGCTCACGCGCGATCAATGGCTGATGCTGCAGCGGGACAATATCGTGGCGCCCGGCGCCGACGGCTTCGAGGCATTTGCGATCCTGCCGACGCCGATGGAGGCCGTGGCGCCCGACTGGCTGGTACAGTATAGGCCACATGGGCGTTTCGCATCGCGCTTCCGGTCGGCCTGACCGCCGATGGAGTTATCGCTGCTCGCGATCATCCTCCTCGGCATCGTCGAGGGACTGACCGAATTTCTACCCGTCTCCTCGACCGGACATCTGATCCTGGCCGGGGAGATCATGGCGGTTCCGCACGGCGCGGAGACTTTCGACATCGTCATCCAGCTCGGCGCGATACTCGCTGTCGTCGTGCTGTATCGGCAACGGTTCGCCGAGGTGCTGGCCGGCCTCGCGCGACGTGATCCCGGCGCGATCCTCTTCACCCGGAATGTCCTGCTCGGCTTCTTGCCCGCGGCGGTGGTTGGCGCAGTCGCTTACAAGATGATCAAGACGATATTGATGACGCCCATGGTCGTCGTGCTCGCGCTCATCCTCGGCGGCATCGCGATTCTCGTGATCGAGCGGATCGTCAAGCATCCGACCTGCAATAGCGTCGAAACGATGCCGCTCCGCACGACGCTCGGCATCGGGCTGATTCAGTGCCTGTCGATGATACCGGGAGTCAGCCGATCGGGTGCCACCATAATGGGGGCGCTCCTGTTGGGCGTCGAGCGGCGAACCGCCGCCGAATATAGTTTTTTTCTAGCCATCCCGACGATGCTCGGCGCAACCAGCCTGGCGCTGTGGAAGGCGCGAAATGACCTGGGCGATGCGCAGGCAGGCGCAATTGCGCTCGGTTTCGCGGTGTCCTTTATCGTCGCGCTGGCAGTGATCAAGTGGTTCCTGCGAATCGTCACAAATCATGGATTTGCGCCCTTTGCCTGGTACCGCATCATCGTCGGTTTTGTGGCGCTGACCTGGCTTTTGATAAGATAGGTCCGTAACGGGCATAAATAACGCAGGCCCTACCTGAGATTTTGTTCCCCACGCGATGAAGTGAGAAAATTAAGACAGTAAGGCTGACTTATTTCGCAAAACGCACGTGACTCCGGGCGATTTTCGTGACAAAGACCGGTTTCGGAGGTCTTGGCATGCCGAACGAACCGATGCTCAAATTCGTACACGTGGGGCAGGCCTATCCGCCGCGGCGCGAAGCCAGCGAACGGGTGGCCGATTTCGGCGAGATCTACCCCGTCTATCCGGATGCGGAAGCCGAGGAGCAGGCATCCCGCTGCTCACAATGCGGCGTACCCTATTGTTCGACCCATTGTCCTCTGCACAACCATATTCCCGATTGGTTGCGCCTTACCACCGAGGGGCGGCTGCGCGAAGCCTATGAGCTTTCCAACGCGACATCGACGATGCCTGAAATCTGCGGTCGCATCTGCCCGCAGGACCGGCTCTGCGAGGGCAATTGCGTCATCGAATTTTCCGGCCATGGGGCGGTTACGATCGGATCGGTGGAGAAATATATCACCGACACCGCCTGGACGAACGGCTGGGTCGAGCCGATCGCGGTTGGCCCGTCGCGCGGACTGTCGGTGGGCATCGTCGGCGCGGGCCCGGCCGGGCTTACCGCGGCCGAGTTGCTGCGCGTGCGCGGCTATGAGGTCCATGTTTATGACCGGCATGATCGCGCCGGCGGCCTGCTCACCTATGGCATACCCGCCTTCAAGCTGGAGAAGCCGATCGTCATCCGCCGGGTCGAGCGGCTCAAGCAGGGCGGGATCGTCTTTCATGAGAGTTTCGAAGTCGGCCGCGACGCGACGCTCGGCGAACTGCGCCGCAAGCACGACGCCCTGCTGATTGCCACGGGCGTGTACAGGCCGCGTGGCATCAAGGCGCCCGGCGTCGGCGCGCCCGGCGTGGTCGATGCGCTCGACTATCTTATCGCCTCGAACCGCAAGAGCTTCGGCGACGCCGTGCCCGCCTTCGACGGCGGGTCGCTCGATGCCAAGGGCAAGAATGTCGTCGTGGTCGGCGGCGGCGATACCGCGATGGATTGCGTGCGGACCGCCGTGCGCCAGGGCGCGGCCTCGGTCAAATGCCTCTACCGCCGCGATCGTGCCAACATGCCCGGCTCACAGCGTGAGACCCGAAATGCAGAGGAAGAAGGCGTCGAATTTGTATGGCTGTCGGCGCCGGAGGCATTCGAGGGCACGAATGCGGTGAACGGCGTACGCGCGATCAAGATGCGGCTTGGCGATGCCGATGTTTCCGGCCGTCGCTCGCCCGAGCCGGATCCCGGCAGCGAGTTCCGGCTCGATGCCGATCTGGTGATCAAGGCGCTCGGCTTCGACCCGGAGGATCTGCCGACTATGTTCGGCGCGGCGGACCTGTCGGTGACCCGCTGGGGAACGCTGCGCGTCGATCATAAGACGATGCAGACCTCGCTTGAGGGTGTCTTCGCCGCCGGTGATATCGTTCGTGGCGCCAGTCTGGTCGTCTGGGCGATCCGCGACGGCCGCGACGTCGCGGAGCGGATGCATCTCTACCTCAAGGCGAAGGCCCGGAAGGAAGCCGCGTGAGACCCGCTTCGGTCTGCGCCGGGGCAATGTCGGCGGCGTCCACGGCGGCGCGGTTCGCCCGGCCGGTCTCCATGTCGGCGCGGAGCGCTGGTGTTGATCTAAGCGCAGAGCTGTCCATCATAGACACCGTCAATGGAGGGGTATGCCATGATCGAGATATTGACCGTTCTGGCGGCCGCCGCGACTGCGGCTGCACCTGCGTCGACCGCAACGATACCAGACGCGCAGCGTGTCGCGGCGGCGCGCGACGCGCTGGACATTCTAGCGCCTCCCGAGGGGCGCAAGGCCTTCTTCGATCAGGCGATCTCGTCGACGCTGAAGTCCTTCACCGACGGGCTCGATCGGAACAGCTCGCTTCAGCAGGCGGTGCAGGCGAAACCCGAAGTGCGCATCGTCATTGGAAACTTCCTCCAGCGTCAGCGCGATCTGATCAACCAGGACATCAAGGAGACCGAACCCGCCTTCAACGAGGCGATGGCGCGTGCCTATGCGCGCCGGTTCACACTCGACGAACTGAAGAAGCTCCACGCCTTTTTCAGCCAGCCGGTGGGCCGCAAATATCTGAGCACCATTGGCGGTCTCCTCAGCGATCCCGAGGTGGCGGCGTGGACGGCGGAAATGACGCGGCGCACGCAGGGGCGGATGCGCGGCGAGGTCGAGAACTTCCGTCTCCAGGTCATGGACGTGGGGAACGGGACGAAATGATCGCGCTGTGGGCAAAGGCTGCGCGGCAGCAATATCAGGAGAGGGCCAGGCAGGCCGGGTTCGACTGGATCACCAGCACCCCGGTGGCAGAGCGGAGTTCCCTTCGCTCCTATCCAGCTAGGATCGGACCATGTCCTACGAGCATCTGACTTCCGAACATGAACGCCTCGCCCGCGAGGGCATGTACCGGCCGGAATATGAAGGCGACGCATGCGGCGTTGGCCTCGTCGCGGCGACCGACGGCAAGCCGTCGCGACGGGTGGTCGCGGCTGCGATCGATGCGCTGAAGGCGGTATGGCACCGTGGGGCGGTCGATGCCGATGGCAAGACCGGCGATGGCGCAGGTATCCATGTCGATCTTCCGGTCCGCTTCTTCGACGACGCGATCGAGCATGGCGGGCACAAGCCGCGACCGAACCGGCTGGCGGTGGGCATGGTGTTCCTGCCCCGCACCGATCTGGGCGCGCAGGAGAGCTGCCGGACCATCGTCGAAAGCGAGATCATCGATTTCGGCTACACCATCTATGGCTGGCGCCAGGTGCCCGTCGACGTCTCGGTGATCGGCGAGAAAGCCCTCCTTACTCGTCCGGAAATCGAGCAGATCATGATCGCGGGCCCGCTGCCCGACGAGATGGGGATCGAGGAGTTCGAGAAGAACCTCTATCTGATCCGCCGCCGCATCGAGCGCAAGGTGATCGAAGCACAGATCCAGGGCTTCTACATCTGCTCGCTGTCCGCGCGATCGATCATCTACAAGGGGCTGTTCCTCGCCGAGGAACTGTCGGTCTTCTATCCCGACCTGCAGGACGAGCGCTTCATCAGCCGCGTCGCGATCTTTCATCAGCGCTATTCGACCAACACTTTCCCGCAATGGTGGCTGGCGCAGCCGTTCCGCAGCCTCGCGCATAATGGCGAGATCAACACGATCCGCGGCAACAAGAACTGGATGAAGAGCCACGAGATCAAGATGGCGAGTCTCGCCTTTGGCGAGCACTCGCATGAGATCAAGCCGCTGATCCCGGCCGGTGCGTCCGATACTGCCGCGCTCGACGCCGTGTTCGAAACGATTTGCCGCTCAGGCCGCGACGCACCGACCGCGAAGCTCATGCTCGTACCCGAGGCGTGGCAGGACCTCACCGACCTGCCTGAACCGAGGCGGGCCATGTATAGCTACTTCGCCTCGGTGATGGAGCCCTGGGACGGGCCGGCGGCGCTGGCGATGACCGATGGCCGCTGGGTGGTCGCGGGGGTCGACCGCAACGCATTGCGACCGCTCAGGACCACGCGCACGGCGGACAATCTCCTGATCGTCGGATCCGAGACGGGGATGGTCGTCGTCCCCGAAAGCTCGATCATCGCCAAAGGCAGGATGGGGCCCGGCCAGATGATCGCGATCGATCTCGAGGAAGGGCGGCTCTACGGCGATGCCGAGATCAAGGACCGTATCGCCGCTGAGCAGCCTTACGCGGAATGGGTCAAGGATTTCAGGACGCTGGCTGACCTGCCTGCATCGGAAGAGACCATGATCCCGTCCTGGTCGCGTGCCGAACTGCTGCGTCGGCAGGTGGCTGCGGGCATGACGATGGAGGATATGGAGCTGATCCTCAGTCCCCAGGTGGAGGACGCCAAGGAGGCGGTCGGCTCGATGGGCGACGATACGCCGCTCGCGGTGATTTCCGGCCAACCCAGGCTGATCAGCCATTTCTTCCGGCAGAATTTCAGCCAGGTCACCAACCCGCCGATCGATTCGCTGCGCGAGACGCGGGTGATGAGTCTAAAGACCCGCTTCGGCAATCTGGCCAATATCCTTGATAATGACAGCCAGCAGTCCGACGTGCTGGTGCTGGACAGCCCGGTGCTTCATTGCCGGGACTGGCATACGCTGAAAGATCATTTCGGCGCGCAGGCGGCAGAAATTGATTGCACCTTTCCCGCCCATGACGGACCCGATGCATTGCGCCAGGCGATCGCGCGCATCCGTACCGAAGCGGAGATCGCGGTGCGTGAGGGCAAGGCCGAACTGTTCCTGACCGATGAGCATGTCGGTGCCGATCGTGTGGCGATCGCAATGGTGCTAGCGGCGGCGGCGGTGCACACGCATCTCGTACGGAAGGGGCTGCGTTCCTATGCCTCGGTCAATGTGCGTTCCGCCGAATGCCTGGATACTCACTATTACGCGGTGCTGATCGGGGTCGGCGCGACGACGGTGAACGCCTATCTTGTCGAGGCGGCGATCGCCGACCGCCATGGCCGTGGCCTGTTCGGCGATCTCACGCTGGAGCAGTGCCTGAAGCGCCACCGCAAGGCGATAGACGACGGCTTGCTCAAGATCCTGTCGAAGATGGGGATCGCGGTGATCTCCAGCTATCGTGGCGGCTATAATTTCGAGGCGGTCGGCCTCAGCCGCGCGCTCGTCAACGATCTGTTCCCCGGGATGCCGGCGAAAATCTCGGGCGAGGGCTATACGTCGCTCCAGCTGAACGCCGAGCTCAAGCACGAGGCGGCCTTCGACGATGTGGTCGTCAGCCTGCCGGTGGGAGGTTTCTACAGGCAGCGGGCAGGGGGTGAGACCCATGCCTATTCGGCGCAGCTCATGCACCTGCTGCAAAGCGCGGTCGCGACCGACAGCTATTCGAACTATCTGCAGTTCTCGCGTGGCGTCCGCGATCTGCCGCCGGTTTATCTGCGCGATTTGTTCGAATTCAACTGGGCACGCGAGGGCATTCCGATCGATGCGGTCGAGCCGATCACCGAGATCCGCAAGCGGTTCGTCACTCCAGGCATGTCGCTCGGCGCCCTAAGCCCCGAGGCGCATGAGACGCTGGCCATCGCCATGAACCGGATCGGAGCCAAGGCGGTCTCCGGGGAGGGTGGCGAGGATAAGCGCCGCTTCACCCCTTACGCAAATGGCGACAACGCCAATTCGGTGATCAAGCAGATCGCCTCGGGCCGTTTCGGCGTGACCGCCGAATATCTCAACGCGGCCGAGGAGATCGAGATCAAGGTGGCGCAAGGCGCGAAGCCGGGCGAAGGCGGGCAGCTTCCCGGCTTCAAGGTCACCGACATGATAGCGCGGCTGCGCCACTCGACGCCCGGCGTGACACTGATTTCGCCGCCGCCGCACCATGACATCTATTCGATCGAGGATCTGGCGCAGCTGATCTATGATCTGAAGCAGATCAACCCCCGCGCGCGGGTCTGCGTCAAGCTGGTCAGCTCCGCCGGCATCGGCACCGTCGCGGCCGGCGTCGCGAAGGCGCATGCTGATGTCATCCTCGTCGCCGGCCATGTCGGCGGCACGGGCGCCAGCCCCCAGACATCGGTCAAATATGCCGGCACGCCCTGGGAAATGGGGCTCAGCGAGACGAATCAGGTGCTAACCCTCAACGGGCTGAGGCACCGGGTCAAACTGCGCACCGATGGCGGCCTGAAAACGGGTCGCGATATCGTCATCGCCGCGATTCTCGGTGCCGAGGAGTTCGGCATCGGTACGCTGAGCCTTGTGGCGATGGGCTGCATCATGGTGCGGCAATGCCATTCGAACACGTGCCCGGTGGGCGTCTGCACCCAGGATGAGATGCTGCGCAGCAAATTCGTGGGCACGCCCGAGAAAGTCATCAATCTGATGACCTTCATCGCCGAGGAAGTGCGTGAGATCCTCGCCAAGCTCGGTGTGCGTTCGCTGGACGAGATCATCGGCCGTACCGAGTTGCTTCGCCAGGTCAGCCGCGGCGCCGAGCATCTCGATGACCTCGATCTCAATCCGGTGCTCGCCAAGGTCGACGCGCCTGCGGAGCATCGCCGGTTCAACATCCCGACGTTCCGCAACGAGGTGCCGGACAGCCTGGACGCGCAGATGATCGGCGACGCCCACGCGGTTTTCGAGCGTCGCGAGAAGATGCAGCTCACCTATACGGTGCGGAACACCCACCGCGCGGTCGGCACGCGCTTCTCGTCGGAGATCACGCGGCGCTTCGGCATGTCGGCGCTGGCCGATGGGCATGTGCACATCCGGCTGCGCGGCTCGGCCGGTCAGTCGCTCGGCGCTTTCGCGGTCAAGGGCGTCACCCTCGAGGTGTTCGGTGACGCCAATGACTATGTCGGCAAAGGGCTTTCGGGGGCAATTATCGCGGTGCGTCCGATGGTGTCTTCGCCGCTCGAAACCAAAAGCAATACGATCATCGGCAATACCGTCCTCTATGGTGCCACGGCCGGCAAGCTGTTTGCTGCCGGACAGGCGGGCGAACGCTTCGCGGTGCGGAACTCGGGTGCAACCGTGGTCGTCGAGGGCTGCGGCGCCAATGGCTGCGAATATATGACCGGTGGCGCCGCCGTCATCCTCGGCAGCGTCGGTCAGAATTTCGGTGCGGGCATGACCGGCGGCATGGCCTTCGTCCTCGACGAACATGGCGATTTCGAGCGTCGCGCCAATCCGGAGAACATCGTCTGGCAGCGCTTCGGCTCGTCCTACTGGGAAATGCGATGCAAGGCGCTGATCGCCGAACATGCCGAGCGGACCGACAGCAAATGGGCAAACACCATCCTCGACGACTGGGATCGCTGGCGTGATCGCATGTGGCAGGTCTGTCCGAAGGAAATGGTGAATCGGCTCGAACAGCCGCTCAACGATGTCTGCGCCGAGGTCGTCGCGGCGGAGTGAAGCCCGTGCCCCCTACCGCAGGGGAGGGGGCTAGTCCGCGGAAGAGCCGGCGAGCGGGCTGCCAATTGGTCGTGCGATCCGTCCCACGCCTCCCATAGAAACGGTGTCTTTTTTCGCTTCACCCTGCTGACATATCGATGCCGCGCCGATAATCTAGCTGCTCGATGTGGCAACTGTACCAATTCCCGCTTTGTCCCTTCTCGCGCAAAGTCCGCCTCCAGATGGAGGAAAAGGGAATCGCCTATGAGTTGGTGCGCGAATCGCCCTGGCTGCGCCGGGACGAGTTTCTCGACCTCAATCCCGTCGGACAGACTCCCGTGCTTGTCGACAGCGCGACCGGCACGACGCTGATCCATAGTTGTGCGATCTCGGAATATCTGGAGGAGACGGTCGAGCCGCTGCCGATGATCCCGGGCAGCGCCGCGGCTCGCGGCGAAATCCGGAGGTTGGTCGCCTATTTCGACGAGAAATTCTATCGGGATGTTGTAGGCCCGCTGCTCTATGAACGCGCGCTCAAGCGGATCGTCCACCGTGCTTCCCCCGACGCCGGGGTGCTCCGCCAGGCGATGAAGGCGGTCAATGATCATCTCGACTATGTGGATTATCTGGTCTCAACGCGGCGCTGGATCGGCGGTCCGCTGCTGAGTCTTGCCGACCTCGCCTGCGCAGCGCACCTCTCGGTCGCCGATTATCTCGGTGGGATCGACTGGCGCGGACATGAGGAGACCAGGCAATGGTATTCCGGGATGAAATCCCGCCGGTCGCTTAGAGTCATCCTCGCCGAACGGATGGAGCTGGTCGGTCCACCCGAACATTATGAGAAACCGGACTTTTGATCTGCGCTGATCCCTCGCGCGGGTGTTGTGGCAATCTGGCAGGCACCGCCTCATCATTGATCGACGGTCGCACCGCCCCTCCCCAGAACGTCGTGGCCGCCAGAGAACTGCTCGGTTTTTTCACTTTATCGCGGCCCGTCTTTCAGGCAAAGTATCGCGATAAGGCGACTTCTCCCACTGGTGATCCAGCCGGCAAGGGGTCGAATAACGGGAGAAATCTATCGGATAAATGGCAAAACTCGGCCGAATAAAAAGACGGGTCCAACCGTATTCTCGTGAGTATATACTACATAAGAGGGGATGATCATGGGTAAGCGAACGTTACTGGTCTCGACCGCGCTCTGCGCGCTATGGACTGCGTCGTCTCCTGCGGTGGCGGCAGAGCCAGCCGACAGGGCCGACAATTATGATGAGATTGTTGTTACCGCCCAACGCCGCAGCGAGCGGCTTCAGGACGTGCCGCTTACCGTCGTTTCGGTGAATGCCGACTCTCTTCAGCGTGCTGGGGTGCGCTCGATCGTCGACCTTTCCAGCGTTGTGTCGGGTTTCACCTTCGGTGCGACGGGATCGCTGAGCTCGCCCGCTCTCCGCGGCGTGACCTCGACGAACACTCTTGCCGGAGCAGAAAATCCCATCGCGCTCTACGTTGACGGGATTTACCAGTCGACGCCCCTCATTCTGAACAGCGAGATACCCGACGTCGCCCGCATCGAGGTTCTGAAAGGACCGCAGGGGACGCTGTTCGGGCGGAATGCGACTGGCGGGGCCATCCTGGTCTTCACGAAGGATCCCGCTTTCCAGCCTGCGATGGATCTGAAGCTTTCCTTGGGCTATTATACCGGCGACGGGGGTAGTCGGTCGGCACTGCAGACGCGGGCCCAGGCCTTTGCCACAATGCCGGTGATTGCCGACAAGGTCGCGGTCAGCGTCGCGGGTGGCTACACCTACACGCCCGGTTACCTGACGAATGACCTGAACGGCAAGCGTGACGGCGAAGTGCGCCGGACCAATGCCCGCGCCAAGCTGCTCTTCACGCCGGCCGAGGGGACGAAGGTCCTGCTTTCGGCCTTTTATCTCCGCGACGCGGGCGGCTTGCAGACCACAGGTGCCTATAAAGGGTTGTCGGCGGCGGCGGCCTATCCCGGGTCCGTCGTTCCCACGCGGGTGTGGCACACCGCGACTGGCCTGCTTCCTCTGGAAGAGGTTTATACATTTGTCAGGCAGTATGGCTTCAGTGGCCGGGTGGAACAGGATTTCGATATCGGTAAGGTTACCGCCTTGGTTGGTTACACCAATACGAATATTTTGAACGGAAAATCCAATATCAACTTTGCGGCATCGCCAGCAGCTTGCTATTTTAATTTTGCGTGTATTTATTATGACTATCCTCAGCACTCTCGCGAGACATCGGCTGAGCTTAATTTCGCATCTCGCGATTTCGGCATATTGAGCTTCGTCGCGGGCCTTTATTATTACAATACCAAGGGCGGCGACACGCGCCAGATCCAGAGGTTGCTTGCACCGTTCGCACCCGGGGTATTCCCGCTTGTCCTCGGTGTCGACCGATTCAACTTCAAGGCCTATGCGGCCTATGCCGAAGCCACGGTCAAGCCAACCGACCGCCTTTCCCTGATTGGCGGCGTGCGCGTAAGTTCGGAGCCGCGCAGTGAAGTACAGCCGTTGCCCGTGTTTCAGGCGAAAAAGAAAACCTTCAAGAGCATAACGCCGCGCGCCAGCATCAAATATGACGTGACGGACGAGTTGAATGCCTATGGTACGGTCTCGGTCGGATATCGTAGCGGCCTGCCAGGGTTGTCAAATACGGCCTTCGGACAGGCGGCGATCAAACCGGAAAAACTATACTCCTATGAGGCGGGCCTCAAATATGCGAGCCCCAGCGCCAGTGCCAATCTTTCGGTATTTTATTATAACTACAAGAATAAGCAGGAGCAGGTCACGTTGGGGGCGACGACGGGCGTGTCCAACGTAGGCAAGGCGACGATTTTCGGCGTCGACTTCGACGGGAGACTGCGAGTCAGCGACAACTTCTCGCTCAATGTGGCAGCGACATATATGCCCAGGGCGAAATATGAATCCTTCCCGGTTGCCACCGGCATTAGCACGAATCGCATACCATTCGATCCGTCAATGCCGCCATTCAACTGCGCTCCGGGCGGCGCCTGTGGTGCGTTCATTCCGGTCGTATTCGATGCGAGTGGGCAGCGTCAGCTTCGCTCGCCGAAGCTGACCGGTTCGTTCACGGTCGCATATGAGAATGGGCCGTTCGACGCCAGTGCCACCGTGGCATATTCGACCAAGGTCATTCACATCATTACCGAGGACATCGCGCAGAAGCAGTATGCGACGATAAACGCCCAGGTCGGTTACAAGCTGAGCGACGCGGTGCGGATGTCGGTTTATGGCCGCAACCTCACCAATCACAAGGTGATCAATGGTGCGTTGAGCAGCACGGCTGCCTTCGGGGCCCTTTTCGGACCGCCGCGCGAAGTTGGCGTTGCCGTGGGATACACCTATTGACGTCGGCTCGGCGCCTGGTGGGTGATGCCACCCGCCAGGCGCCCCGACTGAATTGTGAGCCGAGTGCGTCAGTGATTGCGGGCCGAACGGCGCGTAGGATAGGGGCGGTGGGTCCATGACCTGCCGCCCCGCTTGTCAAACCACCAAAAGAAAAGAACAGCTTGCATTTTTGCGGCCGACCGATCATATGCGGCGGCGCGTCGATGCTGTAATGCAGCATTGGACCGTGAGCAGCGTGATCTCCTGTCCATCCAAAGGACAGGCCGGCTCCGGGCATAAAGACGCGAACCAGGCTTAGGCTTCCCAATTCACGCGGGTCGTCATGTGAACCCGCTGTCGCATGGACCTACCGTCGTGCGCCCGCACCATCGAAAGTGCATTAGTGACCAAATTTTCCGAACTCGGGCTGATCGAGCCGCTTCAGCGCGCGCTGGCCTCCAAAGGCTATGACACGCCTACCCCTATCCAGAGCCAGGCGATTCCGCCGCTGCTCGAAGGGCGTGACCTTTGCGGTATCGCGCAAACCGGCACCGGCAAGACCGCTGCTTTCGCGCTCCCCTCGCTTCATTATCTCAACGACAATCTCAAGCATACGCCGCCGCAGGGCTGTCGGATGCTTATCCTGGCCCCCACCCGCGAACTGGCCAGCCAGATCGCCGACAGTTTCATCCAATATGGCAAATATCTGCGGCTGAGCGTGGCGACCGTCTTCGGCGGCGTGCCGATCAACAAGCAGATCCGTCAGCTCCAGCGCGGCGTCGATATTCTCGTCGCCACGCCGGGACGCCTGCTCGATCTGATCGACCAGCGCGCGCTCAGCCTCAAGTTCGTTGAGGTCTTCGTTCTCGACGAGGCCGACCAGATGCTCGACCTCGGCTTCATCCACGCGCTCAAGCGGATCGATCAGTTGCTGCCGAAGAAGCGCCAGTCGCTGTTCTTCTCGGCAACCATGCCCAAGGCGATCGCCGATCTCGGCGACCGCTTCCTCACCAACCCCGTCAAGGTCTCGGTCGCGCCGCAAGCGACCACCGCCGAGCGGGTCGAGCAATTCGCCACCTTCTGCAATCCGCAGGAGAAACAGGCGCTGCTGATCATGCGTATCCGGTCAGAGCCGATCGATCGCGCCCTGGTCTTCACGCGCACCAAACATGGTGCGGATCGCGTGGTCAAGCATCTGCGCGCGGCCGGCATCGCGGCCGAGGCCATTCACGGCAACAAGAGCCAGCCGCAGCGCGAGCGCGCGCTGGCCCTTTTTCGGTCGGGAGAGGTCAGGATCCTTGTCGCAACCGACATCGCCGCTCGCGGCATCGATGTCGGCGGGGTCAGCCATGTGTTCAACTTCGAACTGCCGAACGTCGCCGAGCAATATGTCCATCGCATCGGGCGCACGGCGCGGGCGGGCGCGGCGGGCATAGCCATCGCCTTCGTTGCCGACGACGAACGGCCTTATCTGAAGGCGATCGAGAAGCTGACCCGGGTGAAGCTCGATATTCAGCCCTTGCCCGAGAACTTCATCGCCGAGAAGGCGCGCATGCCCAAGCCGGCCGCTCCCACCGCAGAGGAGCTCCGTCAACAGCGCAACGGCCAGAACGGCCGCCGCCGCGAGGTTGGGTCCGGGCGCAATGGCAGCGAAGGTCCGCCTAAACGCCGCTTCGGCCCGCCGAAGGGTGCGGCGGGCGCGCACAAGGGAGCGGTCAAGAAGTTCGGGGCGCGATAAGCATTCCCTCTTCATTGCCGCTCGTAGGGGAAGTCCCGCACCGCCTGCTAGCTGGCGAGGGACTTCCCCACCAGCCGCTCCCGCATCGCCTTCAACCGCGCGACCGCTTCGTCCAACACGGCAGCGTCCTTGCAGTAGCATAGGCGCAAGATATTGGTCACCGGCGTGTCCTCGAAGAAGGCCGATACCGGAATCGTAACCACGCCGCCTTCGAGCGCCATCAAGTCGGCGAAGGCGGCATCGGTCATTGCAATGCCCGACGCGGCGAGATCGACCGAGACGAACCAGGTCGCCTGGCTCGGCAGCGGCACATAACCCGCGGCGCGGAGCCCGGCGATCAGCCGTTCGCGTGAGCGGGCGAAGCCGGCACGCATCTCGTCGAACCAGGCGCGGGGCTTGCCGAGGCCCTTGGCGACCGCCCATTGCAAATTGGGCGGGGTGGTGAAGGTCATGAATTGATGCGCCTTGGCGGCTTGTCGGGCAAGCGCCTCGCCCGCGACTATCCAGCCCACCTTCCAGCCCGTCAGCGCGAAAATCTTCCCCGCCGATCCGATCTTCACCGTGCGCTCGCGCATGCCGGGCAGGGCGATCAGCGGCACATGCTCGCCATCGAACACGACGTGCTCCCACACCTCGTCGCATAAAGCGATGAGATCATGGCGGATGCAACGATCGGCGATCAGCTCGAGCGTGGCGCGATCGTAAATCCTGCCCGTCGGATTGGCCGGGTTGTTGAAGATCATCAGGCGTGTCCGGTCGGTAATGACGGCGTCGAGCGCGGCGGCGTCGAGCGTCCAATGTGGTGGCTCCAGCCGGATCAGCCTGGCGATCCCGCCGGCGCGGCGGACCATCGGCAGATAGGCATCATAGAGCGGCTGGACCAAGACGGCTTCATCGCCGGGGGAGAGCAGGCTAAGAATGGCAGCGGCGATCGCCTCGGTCGCGCCCGAGGTGATGACAATCTCCTTATCCCAGTCGAGCGCGAGCCCCTGATGCTCGCCATAATGTTCGGCGACGGCCTGACGCAGTTCGTCGAGCCCCAGCATTGGCGGATATTGGTTGGAACGTTCGACAAGCGCACGGGCGGCTGCTTCGCGGATGTCGGTCGGTCCGGGAGCGTCGGGGAAACCCTGGCCGAGATTGATTGCGCCGGACTCGCGCGCCAACGCAGACATCTTTTCGAAGATCGTCGTCGGCAACGTCGCGTAAACGGGATTCATTATTTCGCCGTTGGCCGTTTGAGGCGGTGCCAGATGAACCACAGGCCACTGGCAAGGACGAGGGCGATGAGGACGAAATCGAGCTTGTGTAACAGGCTGCCGAGGCGGGGATCGGTTCGCCACTCGTCGCCGAGCTTCATCCCGGCCCAAGTCAGGCCGAAGCACCAGGGCCAGGAGCCCACGAAGGTATAGATGTGAAAGCGCAGCAGCGGCATCCGCGCCACCCCGGCCGGGAAAGCGATGAACGAGCGGACCGCGGGAAGCAGGCGGCAGATCAGCACGGTAAGATTACCCCAGCGCGCGAAGAAGCGCTCGGCGCGGTCGAGGTCCGCATGACTCATCAGGACATAGCGACCCCAGCGATCGACCGCCGCGCGGCCGCCGCGCTTGCCCAACTCATAGGCAGCGATCGATCCAATGTTGCAGCCGATCGCACCCGCGGTGGCGGCCAGGTAAAGATCGAACCGGCCCGTGGATACCAGATAGCCGGAGAACGGCATTATAATCTCGGAGGGAAGCGGGATGCAGGCGCTTTCGATCGCCATCAGGACCGCGATGCCTGTATAGCCGCCAGCGGAGATGACGGCGATGATGAGCCCGGCGAGGAACGCGATGATCGCATGAAACATGGAAAGCTCGATAGAATGTCCTACAAGACTTTCCAACCATGGCCGTTCGCCAGCCGTCACGCCGGTCGATTTGCGCCCCGACCGTCGAAAACCTCACGCATCTTGATGGCCAGCTGGGTTACGCTGAACGGCTTCTGCAGGAAGGCCACGCCCGGATCGAGCACACCATTATGGACCACGGCATTGCGCGTATAGCCCGTGGTGAAGAGTATCTTCAGGTCCGCGCGGATCTGCAGCGCAGCGTCGGCGAGCGCACGGCCGTTCATTTCGGGCATCACGATATCGGTGAAGAGCACATCGACTCGCGGCTGCTCGGCGAGGGCCCGGAGAGCCTCGCCGCCGCTGGGGGCCGAGATCACCACATAGCCCAGTTCGCGCAGCGCATCGACCGAGAAGTGACGCACCCGCTGTTCGTCCTCGACGACCAGGATCGTCTCGCCCGGCTTTGCTCTGGGAACGGTCGCTTCGTCGACGCGAGGGTGGTCATAGGAATCGATAGCGTCGCCATGGTGTCGCGGAAGATACAGCTTCACCGTCGTGCCCTGGCCGAGTTCGGAATAGATCGCGACGTGCCCACCGGTCTGTTTCGTGAAGCCGAAAATCTGGCTGAGCCCAAGCCCGGTGCCTTTTCCCACCGGCTTGGTCGTGAAAAATGGCTCGAACACCCGCGCCACCACGTCGCCTGACATACCTGTACCGGAGTCCGTGACGCTTAGCATGACATATTGGCCCGGAACGACGTCGCTGCGTGAACGGGCATAGTCGTCGTCGAGATAGGCGTTCGCCGTCTCGATCGTCAGGCGGCCGCCACCCGGCATGGCGTCGCGCGCGTTGACCGCAAGGTTGACTACGGCATTCTCAAGCTGGCCCGGATCGACAAATGTCCGCCACAGTCCGCCGGCCAGGACTGTCTCGATCGAATATTCCTCGCCGAGCGTTCGCTGGAGCAATTCGGACATCGCGGCAACCAGCTTGTTTACGTCGATCGCCAAGGGTGCGAGCGGCTGCTGGCGCGAGAATGCGAGAAGGCGGGCCGTGAGCGCCGCCGCGCGTTCGGCTCCCTCATAGGCGTTATCGATGTGCGTGCCGACCTTTTCTGGCTTGTCGTGCAACCGCCGACGCGCAAGATCGAGGCTGCCGATGACGATTGCGAGCATGTTGTTGAAGTCGTGGGCGATACCTCCGGTCAATTGCCCGATCGATTCCATCTTCTGCATCTGCCGGATCTGCTCTTCGGCGGTCTCGCGCGCGGCCATCTGCTCGCGCAATGCTTGCTCGGCGGCGATCGCATCGTCGCGCGCCGCGGTCAGCTCGGCCTCGCGCCGGTTGCCGTCCCTTAGCACAAAGGCCGCAGCGACGAGCACCGCCAACACCGTCGCCACCAGGGTCAACCCCAATCCGAGAACCAGCATGTCGGCCTGCGCCCGGCGTTCGGCGAAAAGCCGCTCTTCCTCTTTGGTCATGCGGCTTACCATGGCCAGCGCCTTGTTCATCAGCAGCCGCCCCTTGCCCTTTTCAATGCTGGCCACGGCGGTCGCCACCCCCTCTTCATCGACAGCCCGTATGCCGTCGATGGCGAAGGCGACCTTGGCGCGAACGGCACTCCGCAGCGCGGCGACCTGGGTGACCTGTGCCGGGTTATCCGCGACGGCGGCCGCAAGCTCGTCAAGCGCCGGGTCCAACTCCTCGGTTAGTCGGTATAATTCCTCCTTCATGCCGCTTTCACGCGACAGCACATAGCCGCGATGATCGGACTCGATCGCGCGGACATGGTCGGCAAGCTTAGCCAGGATCACCTGCACATGAAGCGAGTGCTCCGCCCAGTCGCCCGAACGGTCCTGCGCGCGCGCCAGGAAAAGAGCCGCGATGGTAGCCAGTATCGCTACGGCCAGGCCGGCCAGCGCATAGGTCGGAAGGCGGCGTTTCGGCGAGGTCATGCTATGTTTTTTAGAGCCAGCGGGGGGCCTCGCAAGCGAATTCCAAGGCCGCGCCCCCAGCTAGCCATCAGCTTTCTGCCACGATGCGGGCCCAGCCCGCCTCATCGATCACGGGAATACCGAGATCGGACGCTTTCTTAAGCTTCGTTCCGGCGCCGGGCCCGGCGACGACGAGATCGGTTTTGGCCGATACCGAGCCGGAGACCTTAGCGCCCAAGGCTTCCGCTTGCGCCTTCGCCTCGTCACGGGACATATTCTCGAGCGTTCCCGTGAAGACCACGGTCTTGCCCGTCACGGACGAGGCACGGGTCACGTGAACGACATCGGTGGGCCGAAGTTGGGTCAGCAAATCGTCGACGGCGTTGGCATTGTGCGGTTCCGCGAAGAAATCGATCAGCGCCAACGCAACCTCGGGCCCGACGCCCGCCGTGTCGATCAACGCCGCCAGTTCCTTGGCGGTGCGGGCAAGGACCTTGTCATCGCTTTCGCCGAGGGCCGGAGCGGCTGCGTGGCGGACCGCGATGCCCCGATCGATCATGGCCCTGAATGCGTCCCAGCTTCCGTAGCGGCGCGCGATATCGCGCGCCGTGACTTCGCCGACATGGCGTATGCCCAGAGCGAAGAGGAACCGATCCAGCGGGGGTTTGCGCTTCGCCTCGATTGCCGCAATCAGGTTGGCCGCCGAAATCTCGGCCCAGCGCTCCCGCGCGAGCAGCGTTTCCCGGTCAAGCCTGAAAATATCCGCGGGCGCCTGGACGAGGCCGTCGCGAAAGAAGCTTTCGATATGGGTAAGGCCGAGCCCTTCAATGTCGAGCGCATGGCGCGACACGAAATGCCGTAATCGTTCGACGCGCTGTGCCGGGCAAACCAATCCCCCCGTACAGCGATAATCGACCTCGCCGGGCTCGCGCTCGGCTGCGGATCCGCACTCCGGGCAGGTCTGGGGAAAGAGCCAGGTCTGACGGACCTCGTCGCGCGAGAGATTTTCCACGATCTGGGGAATAACGTCGCCCGCGCGCTGTACGACGACGCGGTCGCCGGGGCGGACGCCGAGCCGCTCGATCTCGTCGGCGTTATGGAGCGTCGCGTTCGTGACGACCACGCCGCCAACCGTGACCGGCTCAAGCCGTGCGACCGGGGTCAACTTGCCGGTACGTCCGACCTGAATGTCGATCTCTCTCAGCTCGGTCTGCGCCTTCTCGGCAGGAAATTTATGGGCGATGGCCCAGCGGGGTGCGCGGGCGACAAAGCCCAGGCGCTTCTGCCAGTCGAGTCGGTCAACCTTGTAGACCACGCCATCGATGTCGAAGGGCAGGTCTGCGCGCCGCGCCTCGACGCCGCGATAATGGGCGAGCGCCTGACTGACGCTGTCCACCCGTACTAGATCGTCGGAAACCGGCAGCCCCCAGCCGGCAATCGCATCCATGACACCCTTCTGTGTCTCCGCGGGCAGGGCGGTGACTTCACCCCAGCCATGGGCAAGAAACCGCAATGGCCGCGATGCGGTCACCGATGGGTCTTTCTGGCGCAACGATCCCGCGGCAGCGTTACGCGGATTTGCGAACTGGCGCGCCTTGGCAGGATCGCCGGCCTCTGCGAGCAGCCGCGCATTGAGCGCCGCAAAGTCGTCTTTCGCCATATAGACCTCGCCGCGTATCTCAAAAATGGCTGGTGCGTTGCCGTTGAGCCGCTCAGGAATGTCGCCGATCGTGCGGACATTCGCCGTGACGTCCTCGCCTACCGCGCCGTCGCCTCTCGTCGCCGCCAACGTCAGCACGCCCTTCTCGTAACGCAGCGAGCAGGAAAGGCCATCGATCTTGGGTTCCGCCGTCAGCGCCACCGGCTCGTCGGAGCCGAGCTTCAGATATCGGCCTATCCTGGCAACGAACTCGATGACATCCTCGTCCGCGAAGGCGTTATCGAGGCTGAGCATGGGCTGGGCATGGGCTATCTTGGCGAGATGTCCGGAAGGTACTGCACCAATCAGCCGGGAGGGCGAGTCGACCCGCACCAGGTGCGGATATCGGGTTTCGAGCGCACTATTCTCGCGGACGAGCAGATCATAGGCCGCGTCGCTTATCTCCGGCCGGTCCTCGCCATGGTAAAGCGCATTGTGCCGCGCGATTTCGGCCGCCAGGTAAGCGAGCCGCTCCGCAGCTTCGGATTCGGTCATCATGATCGTATTTCTAACGACTGTTCCCGCTCGATTGAAGCACGGCCCGCCCAATATTGGGCGGGGCGGGAGTTGAGATCCGCCGATAGGGGGCGATCGGCCGATCGTCAGCCGTAGCCAGCGACTCGCTCCAAGGCCGGCATCGCCATCACGCTCCGTATTGCCCGCTGGAGCTGGTCTGGGGTGAACGGCTTCGCCAGGATCAGCGTCCTGTCGTCATGATCAGCGGCGGCGACCGCGTCCGCATTGCCGGTGATCATGATCGCGGGAAAGATCGGCCGCTTCTCGCGCAGGCGACGGACCAGTTCGCTACCCGATATATGTGGCATGGCATAATCGGTGACGATCAGATCGATATCGCGCTCGGTAGCGCCGACCAGGTCGATCGCATCCTGACCATGTTCGGCCGTGAGTACCGCATGGCCGAGATCGACCAACAGCGCCTCGGTCGCCGCGCGGACGCCGTCATGGTCGTCGACAAGCAAGATCGATAATGACAATTCCGGCCGCGCGACTGGTTCGACGCTGGCGGTGCTCACCTCGATCTCCGTGCTCGGTTCGGCGCGCGGCAGCCAAATGCGTACCCGCGTTCCCTTGCCCACCTCGCTTTCAAGCCGCATCGCGCCGCCGGATTGCTGCGCGAAACCATAGACCATTGAGAGGCCGAGCCCCGTCCCCTTGCCGATCGGCTTGGTGGTGAAGAAGGGCTCCGTCACCCGCTCGAGCAAGGCGGGCTCGATCCCCAAGCCATCGTCCGCGACTTCGAAGACGACATAGTCACCAAATTTCAGGTCGCCGCGCTCCTCAGTCACGGTCTCGTTCGCCGCGCTCACCCTGATCGTGCCGCCTTTCGGCATCGCGTCGCGCGCGTTGATGATGAGATTGACGAGAGCGAGCTCGAGTTGATTGTCGTCGGCATAAACTGGCCAGACCGCTTCCGCTCCACGCCACTCGAGCGCTATCAGTCCGCCCAGCGTATGCACAAGCAGATCGCCGACCGAAGCCGCGAGCGCGGCGACGTCGATCGCGGCGGGCTCGAGCTTCTGACGGCGTGCGAAGGAGAGCAGACGGGCGACCAGCTCGGCACCTTGTTCGGCCGCGTGCCTGGTCATTCCGATGATCTTGCGCTGGTCTTCGTCCATCGGCACACGCCGCTCTATCAGGCCGAGGCCGCCGAGCACCGCGGCAAGCAGATTGTTGAAATCATGGGCGATGCCGCCGGTCAGTTTGCCGATCGCGTCCATTTTTTGCGCGTGGATGAGCTGCAGTTCCAGTTCCCTGCGGTCGGTAATGTCGAGCAGCGTGCCGGCGATCTCGACCGGCTGGCCTTCGGTGTCGCGCAGCATGGCGGCCTGCTCGAGAAAATGCCTGTATCGTCCGTCGCGGCACTTCCACCGATATTCCACCGCGAAGTCGCCGCCTGCGGCGCGCGCTTCGAGTGCTGCTTCGACGCGCTTGCAATCATCGGGATGGAGGCGATCGTGCCAGAGGGTCGGATCACGGTGGACGTCCTCGATCTCATACCCGGTAATGGCCTTGAAATTGCCGCTAACGATTTGCGGAATGCGCGGGGCGACGCCCGGGGGTTCGAGATACAGGATCAGCGGCAACGAATTGACAATGGCCAGCTGGCGCTGCTCCGCCAGACGCAGTTGCTTTTCGGATCGCAGAAGCTCGGCATTCGCGCGTAGGTTCGCATCGAGCAGTTGTTGCTCTGCGCGCGCCTTGCGCTGGATCTCGCGCCGCATCTGAAAGAGATCGACGAACACTGCCACCTTCGATTGCAGCACGATCGGCTCGACCGGTTTGAACACATAGTCGACCGCACCCATCGAATAGCCGCGGATGAGATGTTCCGTTTCCTTGTTCACCGCTGATAGGAAGATGATCGGAATGCGCTTGGTCTGTTCGCGGGCACGGATCATCTGCGCCGTCTCATACCCGTCGAGTCCCGGCATGAAGACGTCGAGCAGGATTACGGCAAATTCCTCCTTCAACAGATGGCGGAGCGCCTCCTCGCCCGAGCGCGCGAGTGCTACATCCGCGACATCCTCGAGCACGGTACGGAGCGCCAGCAGGTTGCGCTCGTCATCGTCGACGATCAGGATCCGCGCGCGTTCGCCGACAACGCCTTCACGCAAGTCCGGAAGGTCGGTCGCGCGCCTGTTGGCGGCTGTTTCGTTCATTCGGCCGCCGAGTGCTTAAGTTCGATCTGCGCCGACTCGCGCGACCGTGCGATCCATACGCGCAGCAGCGCGAGGAGCAGTTCGATGTCGACCGGCTTGGCAATGTAATCGGATGCTCCGGCATCCAGGCATTTCTGGCGGTCGCCCTTCATGGCCTTGGCCGTCACCGCGATCAACGGTAGTCCCGAGAGACGGTCCCGCCCACGAATCTGCTCCATCGTCTCATAGCCGTCCATTTCGGGCATCATGATGTCGATCAAGGCGATATCGATGTCTGGCGTCTGCTCGAGAATGAGAATGCCGTCGGCGCCGCGCTCGGCGTGAAGCACCTCGACGTCGTAGCTCTCGAGCACGCTGGTCAGCGAGTAGATGTTGCGAATGTCATCGTCGACGATGAGGATCTTCGCACCTGCGAGCTCGGGAACCGAGCGCGCGCTCGGCGCGACTTCGCCGCCGTCTATCAGCGTCAGAGTGGGCCGGGCCGGCCTGGCGTGGACATGGGCCGCAAGATCCTCGAACACCTGCTGCAGGGCTTCGGGGGCCGCCGGCTTTTCGGTGACGCCGATCGCGCCGAGATCCTGGGCGCGCGCCAAGCGATCAGCGCCGGAAATCACGTGGATCGGAATGTGCATCGTATGCGGATCATGCTTGAGCAGATCGAGCAGCACGAAGCCGTCGATATCGGACAGTCCCAGGTCGAGCGTGATTGCGCTTGGTTGCATCTTACGCGCGGTCGCCAGCGTGCCCGCCCCGGCCGTCGACACCACCCCTTTCAGGCCGACACCATGCGCGATGTCGAGGAGGATCGAGGCGAAGGTGGGATCGTCCTCCACGATCAGCACGAACGGCGCGTCGCCCAAAGCTTCTCGGTCGTCGGTAACCTCCATCGGCGCCGGCAGCGCGCTGGGAATATTAGCGCCGTTATTGTCATAGCGCGCGGGCGTGCCTTCGTTGGTCGTCGCGGGAGCGACGGTATTCGTCGGCACGAACAGCGTGAAGGTCGAACCCTCGCCGGGCGTCGAACTGACCTGTAGCTCACCGCCGAGCAGCCGCGCGATTTCTCGACTGATCGAGAGACCGAGGCCGGTGCCGCCATATTTACGGCTCGTCGTGCCGTCCGCCTGCTGAAACGCCTCGAAAATCAGCTTCTGCTTGTCCTTGGGGATGCCGATGCCCGTATCGGTCACCGCGATCTCGATCACGCCTTCGGCATGGCGAAGCACCGGATGATTGGTGCTCCATCCCTTTTTGACGTTCCGGACGGCGAGCGTGACGCTGCCTTGCGACGTGAATTTGAAAGCGTTGGACAGCAAATTGAGGACGATCTGCTGGAGTCGCTTCTCGTCCGTGCGGATCGAAGCAGGCATTGTCTGGTCGAACTCGACGCGGAAATCGAGATTCTTGTCAGCCGCAAGCTGACGGAAGGTGCGCTCCATGTGCAGCTTGAGGCTGTTCATTGGCATATCGCCAATCTCGATCGAAACCGTACCCGATTCGATCTTGGAGAGATCGAGGATATCGTTGATCAGGCTCAGCAGGTCCGATCCCGCCGAGTGGATCGTGCGGGCGAACTCGGTCTGCTTTTCGTTCAGATTGCCTTGCGGATTGTCCGCCAGCAGCTTGGACAGGATCAGCAGCGAGTTGAGCGGCGTGCGCAGCTCGTGCGACATGTTCGCGAGGAATTCGGACTTATATTTGGATGTCAGCGCCAGCTGCTCGGCCTTCTCTTCGACCGCGCGCCGCGCCATGTCGATTTCGAGGTTCTTCGCCTCCACCTGCTTCTTCTCGTTTTCGAGAAGCTGGGCTTTCTCCTGCAGCTCCTCATTGGTGGCGTGCAACTCTTCCTGCTTGGTCGTCAGTTCGGTCTGGCGTGCCTGAAGCTCCTGCGTCAGCAACTGCGACTGCTTGAGCAGGCCCTCGGTGCGCATGGTGGCGGCGATCGTGTTCAACACGATACCGACCGATTCCATCAGCTGGTCCAGGAAGCTCTGGTGGGTTTCGTTGAACTCGCTGAACGAAGCGAGCTCGATGACGGCCTTGACCTCGTCTTCGAACAGTGCGGGCAGCACGGCGACATTGGCGGGCGCGGCATGACCGAGCCCCGATCCGATCCGGATGAAATCGGCGGGCGCATTGTTGAGCATGATTGCGCGCTTGTCCGAAGCTGCCTGACCGATCAGCCCCTCGCGAAGCTTGAACATGGGTTTCAGCTCCTCATGTCGCTCGGCGCCATAGCTGGCGGCAAGTTCGATCAGCGTCTCATTCTCTTCGCGCTTGGCGACGTAGAACACGCCATATTGCGCGTTCACCAGGGGCGCGAGCTCGGACATGATGAGGTTTGAGACCGTCGAGAGGTCGCGCTCCCCCTGCAACATCCGGGAGAATCGGGCGAGGTTGGTCTTCAGCCAGTCCTGCTCCGCATTCTTCAAGGTCTGCTCCTTGAGGTTGCGGATCATCTCGTTGATGTTGTCCTTGAGCGCAGCCATCTCGCCCGAGGCTTCCACCGCGACGGACCGGGTGAGGTCGCCCTTCGTCACCGCCGTTGCCACGTCGGCGATCGAGCGGACCTGGTTGGTCAAATTGGTGGCCATCGCGTTGACATTGTCCGTGAGGTCACGCCACAGACCGGCAGCGCCGGGCACACGTGCTTGCCCGCCGAGCTTGCCTTCGATGCCGACTTCGCGGGCCATGTTGGTCACCTGGTCGCCGAAGGTCGACAGGGTATCGATCATGAAGTTGATCGTTTCCGCGAGCGCCGCGATCTCGCCCTTGGCATCCACGGTCAATTTGCGTTTCAGATTACCCTGCGCCACCGCGGTCACCACATCCGCGATGCCGCGGACCTGGTTGGTCAGATTAGTCGCCATCAGGTTGACGTTGTCGGTCAGATCCTTCCAGGTGCCGCCGACGCCGGGCACCTGCGCCTGACCACCGAGCTTGCCTTCGGTGCCGACCTCGCGGGCGACGCGGGTGACTTCCGAGGCGAAGCCGTTGAGCTGGTCGACCATCGTGTTGATCGTGTTCTTCAACTCGAGGATCTCACCCTTCACGTCGACGGTGATTTTCTTGGAAAGGTCACCGCGGGCAACTGCGGTCGTCACGTCGGCGATATTGCGGACCTGTCCGGTCAGGTTGTCGGCCATCAGGTTGACGTTATCGGTGAGGTCCTTCCAGGTGCCGGCGACGCCGCGTACCTGCGCCTGGCCGCCGAGCTTGCCCTCGGTGCCGACTTCGCGGGCGACGCGGGTCACTTCCGAGGCGAAGGAGTTGAGCTGATCGACCATCGTGTTGATGGTGTTCTTCAACTCGAGAATCTCGCCCTTCACGTCGACGGTGATCTTCTTGGAAAGATCGCCCGATGCCACCGCGGTCGTCACCTCGGCGATGTTGCGGACCTGGCCGGTCAGGTTCGCGGCCATCGCGTTCACATTGTCGGTGAGGTCCTTCCAGGTGCCGCCGACGCCTTCGACCTGCGCCTGGCCGCCGAGCTTGCCCTCCGAGCCGACCTCGCGGGCGACGCGCGTCACTTCCGAGGCGAAGGAGTTGAGCTGGTCGACCATGACGTTGATCGTGTTTTTCAGCTCGAGGATCTCACCCTTCACGTCGACGGTGATCTTCTTCGACAGGTCGCCGCGGGCCACGGCGGTCGTCACCTCGGCGATATTGCGGACCTGTCCGGTCAGGTTGCCGGCCATCAGGTTGACGTTGTCGGTCAGGTCTTTCCAGGTGCCGGCGACACCCTCGACCTGTGCCTGGCCGCCGAGCTTGCCCTCCGAGCCGACCTCGCGGGCGACGCGGGTCACTTCCGAGGCAAAGCCGTTGAGCTGGTCGACCATCGTGTTGATCGTGTTCTTCAGCTCGAGGATCTCACCCTTCACGTCGACAGTGATCTTCTTCGACAGGTCGCCGCGGGCAACCGCGGTTGTCACCTCGGCGATGTTGCGAACCTGCCCGGTCAGGTTATCGGCCATCAGGTTGACGTTGTCGGTGAGGTCCTTCCAGGTGCCGGCGACGCCAGGTACCTGCGCCTGGCCGCCGAGCTTGCCTTCGGTGCCGACCTCGCGGGCGACGCGGGTGACTTCCGAGGCGAAGCCGTTGAGCTGATCGACCATGACATTGATCGTGTTCTTCAGCTCGAGGATTTCGCCCTTCACGTCGACGGTGATCTTTTTCGACAAGTCCCCCGATGCCACCGCGGTTGTCACCTCGGCGATGTTGCGCACCTGTCCTGTCAGGTTGTCGGCCATCAGGTTGACGTTGTCGGTGAGGTCCTTCCAGGTGCCGCCGACCCCGGGCACCTGCGCCTGGCCGCCGAGCTTGCCTTCGGTGCCGACTTCGCGGGCGACGCGGGTCACCTCCGAGGCAAAGGAGTTGAGCTGGTCGACCATCGTGTTGATCGTGTTCTTCAGCTCGAGAATCTCGCCTTTCACGTCGACGGTGATCTTCTTCGACAAATCCCCCGATGCCACCGCGGTCGTGACCTCGGCGATGTTGCGGACCTGTCCGGTCAGGTTGTCGGCCATCAGGTTGACGTTGTCGGTGAGGTCCTTCCAGGTGCCGGCGACGCCTTCGACGCGCGCCTGACCGCCGAGCTTGCCTTCGGTGCCGACTTCGCGGGCGACGCGGGTGACCTCCGAGGCGAAGGAGTTGAGCTGGTCGACCATGACGTTGATCGTGTTCTTCAGCTCGAGGATCTCGCCTTTAACCTCGACGGTGATCTTCTTCGACAAGTCCCCCGATGCCACGGCGGTCGTCACGTCGGCGATATTGCGGACCTGGCCGGTCAGGTTTGCGGCCATCAGGTTGACGTTGTCGGTGAGGTCCTTCCAGGTGCCGGCGACGCCCTTGACCTGCGCCTGGCCGCCGAGCTTGCCTTCGGTGCCGACCTCGCGCGCCACGCGCGTCACCTCGGACGCGAAGGAGGCGAGCTGCTCGACCATGGTATTGACCACCTTGCCGATGCGCAGGAACTCGCCGCGGAGCGCACGACCGTCGATCTCGACCGCCATCGCCTGCGACAGGTCGCCCTTGGCGACCGCACCGATGACGCGGGCGACCTCGGCGGTCGGCTGCACCATGTCTTCGATCAGCTCATTGATCGATCGGATCGCGCTCTCCCAGCCGCCGGTGGCTGACTTCACCCGCGCTCGCTGCGTGATCTTGCCCTCTTTGCCGACCACGACCGACAGCCTTCCGAGCTCCTCGGTAATCTGCTGGTTGATATCGACCACTTCGTTGAAGAGCTGCGCGATCTCGCTGTCGGGGCCGGAGAAGTCCTCCCTCAGCCGAACAGAGAAATCCCCGCGCCGAAGGGCACGAAGGGCGGAAACCAATTGACGGCGATCAAGGCCATCAGCGGGGACATGCGCGTTCACTCCTAGGGCTCCCTGTTCCCCCCGGCGAAAGTGGTTGCCATGCCCCCATGGCCGCTCGGGGCAGTTCATAGCACGACAGATGGAGCCGTTGGCCACAAAAATTTCGCAGGCGGAGAGGGGCTTGCCAGCCTGTCTCGGTTGTCGTTAGGGAGGGCGGGGCTGTGGGGAGCTCGCACAAGTATGAAGGCTCGCCAGTGCCGACATCCTCGGAGCAGACCCTCGCCAACTTCATCCGGGCAACCTGCGGGTCGGTCTGGACGCTGGAACTGTTGCTGATCCTTGCTCGCCACCCGGATCGCGCCTGGAGTGAGACCGAACTGGTTTCGGCGCTTCGGGCGAGCGAGCTGATCGTCACCCGCGCTCTCGACGAGCTGACGGTCGCGGGCTTCGTTGCGGCTGGGCCCGATCGATCGGTCCGTTATAGTCCGGCATCGGCTAAGCTGGCGGAGATGGTCATGCTCGTCGATCGCTTTTACGTTAGGGCGCCCGATAAGGTCCGCCGCATTATCGCAACGGCGCGCGCCAGCGCCCTCGAGGCTTTCGCCGATGCCTTCCGGATCAGGAAGGACCCGGAATGACAGAACATTTGCCGTCGCTCGTCTATCTGCTCTGCTTCGCTGCGAGCTGCCTCTGCGCCTATATGCTCGGGCGCAGCTATCGCACGTCGCGGGCCAGCCTGCTCTGGTGGAGTTCGATCTGCTTTGCGCTGCTCGCGATCAACAACCTGCTCCTCGTTGTCGATCTGATGGTGATCAGCTCGGTAAGCCTTCAGCTGCCCCGGATGATCATAAACCTGGCCGCAGTGTCGACCCTGCTCTTCGGCTTTATATGGAATGGTGAGGATTGATGGCGATCACCTTCCTGAGCGGCGCCGTCGTGTTTGGTTTCCTGCTTGCGGGGCTTTTTTTCGCGCGTTTCTGGCGACGTACCGGCGATGAGCTTTTCCTCGCCTTCGCGCTCGCCTTCGTGCTGCTTGGCGCCGGTCAGGGCGCTATCCTCCTGGCCGAAAATTTTCTCGAGGAGCGAAGCTGGGCCTATCTCCCCCGCCTTGTGGCCTTCGCGCTGATCATCGCTGCCATCGCACGGAAGAATCGCGGCTGACGCGGGTCGACCTCGAGGGCGGGGTCATGCCGCTTCGAGGAGACGTATCGCCTGAGCGCGCGCTTCGGCGGTAACCTCGGCCCCCGACAGCATACGGGCGATCTCCTCCCGCCGCTCGGAAGGATCGAGCGGACGGACGCCGGTACGGGTGACGAGCCCATCATGGCTCTTGGCTATCAGCCAGTGGCGCAGGCCCCGTGCCGCGACCTGGGGACTGTGCGTCACGACAAGCAGCTGCGCGCCCGCCGCGAGCCGGTGAAGGCGCTCGCCGATCGCGCTTGCGACGGCGCCGCCGACGCCGCGGTCGATCTCATCGAAGATCATCGTCGTCGCCGAGCCACGTTCGGCCAGCGCCACCTTGAGCGCGAGGATGAAGCGGGAAAGTTCGCCTCCACTGGCGATTTTGATCAGTGGAGCGAAGGGCGCGCCGGGATTGGTCGATATCTCGAATTCGACCCGGTCACCGCCCGAGGCGGACCAGGCTTCCTCCGGCAATGGCTCAACCACGGTGCGGAAGCGGGCCGCGTCCAGCTTGAGTGGTGCGAGTTCCGTTGCCACTGCCGCGTCGAGCGACGCCGCGGCCTGGGATCGCGCCGCCGTCAAAGCGCGAGCCGCTTCTTCGAAGGCTTGCCTGGCATTCCTCGCTTGCACTTCGAGATTTGCGAGCCCAGCGTTGCCCGCCTCGATCCGATCCAGCCGTGCCGCGAGCTCGTCACGAAGCGGGGCGAGCGCGTCGGGCTCGACCCGATGCTTGCGGGCGATCGCGCGCAGGTCGAACAGGCGGGTTTCGGCGGCATCGAGCCGGGCGGGGTCGAACCGCATTGCCTCGGCAGCCGCGGCGAGCTTGTCCTCTGCCTCGCTGGCCTCGATAACGGCGCGATCGAGCGCCGCCAGCGCTTCCGACAGCAGCGGATGATCCGCGGCGATCCGATCGAGCCGGCGAGCGGCTAGTCGCAACGCCGCGAGGCCGCCCTCCGACCCGTCAAGATGGGCGGTTATGGTCGCCAGATCGTCGGCGAGCTTCGCGCCTTTTTGCATGTCCGACCGCTCGGCGGCGAGCGCCGCTTCCTCGCCGGCAAGCGGCGCGAGGCGGGTAAGCTCCTCGACGGCATGGGCAAGCCATTCACGGTCACGCGCCGCATTGTCGATGTCTGCTCGCGCCGTCTCAAGCGCTTCCTCCGCCTTGCGCCAGGCGCGATAGGAGGTCGACACAGCCGTAATGTCGAGGCGACCGAAGTTGTCGAGCATCGCACGGTGGCCGCGCGGATGGAGCAGACCGCGGTCGTCATGTTGTCCGTGGATTTCGACGAGCATGGCGCCCAGTTCGCGCAACGTGCCGGCGGAGGCCGGCTGATCATTAATGAAGGCACGGCTGCCGCCGTCCGGCTTTACCTGGCGGCGGATTACCAGCGGCTCGCCTGGCTCGATCTCGAATCCGTTGTCGGTGACGAGCGCGAGGGCGGGGTGGCCGGCCGGCAGTTCGAAGCTCGCGGTCACGATGGCCTGGCCGGCGCCGCTGCGAACGAGCCCGCTATCCGCGCGCGCGCCCAGGGCGAGGCCTAGCGCGTCGAGCAGGATCGACTTGCCCGCACCGGTTTCGCCCGTCAGCGTGCCTAGCCCCCCCCCGAATTCGAGATCGAGCGCCTCGATCAATACGACGTCGCGGATGGAGAGCGCGGTCAGCATGCGGACAAGTGTAGAACATCGGCCGCACCGACGCCAAGGGGGCGCTGCGTCAGCCGCTGGCGCCCTTGCGCCGGGTTTCCCAACCCTTCTTCGCGGCGGCGGAGCGCTTCGCATGGCTCTGGCTGGATCCGGATCGCTGCCCGCCACGGCGCGCGGAGACATGACTGTCCTTCTGTCCACGGCCTGAGCCCGACTTGTTGCCGCCCCCCGACTCCTTGTTGACGGTGGCCCAGGCGCGGCGTTCGGCCTCCTTCTCGCCGACGCCCCGGTCCTCATATCCTTTTTCGATATGCTGGGCCTTGCGCTTCTGCTTGTCGCTATAGCTGCTCTTGTCGCCTCTCGGCATCTCACGTCTCCTGTCGAACGTCTCCAGTCGAAATCAGGAAAACGCACTATCGTCCGGCGAGTTCAGTCCTCTCGGCGCCTGCACTGGTGACCCTGCGGGCGAAGGCGAGCAGGTCATCGAGTACCGGCGCCTTTCCTCGGAAAGGCCGGGCGAGCGCGGTCACGATACCGACATGGCCGAGATCGGAATAGATTTTGAGTTCCGACGCTGCGCCGGCCGCGCGCAGCTTGCGGTCGAGGTTTATCGAGTTCTTCGGCCAGACCGTTCGGTCCTGCGCGCCATGGAGCAGCAGCACCGCAGGCGCGCTCTTGTCAGCATAGGTGATCGGCTGAGTCTCGTCCAGGCGCGGCCAGCCGCCGAATGTGCGGATGGGCACCGGCCCATCGAGCGGCAGGAAGTCATAGGGGCCGGCAAGCCCCGCGAAACCCTTGATCGCCGTGCGATCCGTGCCGAGAAAGCGCGGATCGAGGGCTAGCATCGCCGCGTTATAGGCACCTGCCGAGTGCCCCACCAATATGATCTTGTCAGGATCGGCGCCATAATTGCGCGCGCGGGCGCGGACCCACTTCGTCGCGGTTGCGCAATCTTCGATGAAGCCGGGAAAATGCACCTCCGGCACAAGGCGATAATCCGGAACGACGACGAGGAACCCGCCGGCTGCCAAGGCCCGCGCGGCGAAATGATAGCCCTCGCGCGTTCCGCTGGCCCAGGAGCCACCATAGATGAAGATGATGACCGGCAGCGGTCGGTCGGCTCGCGCGACGGGCGCATAAATGTCCAACCTGTGGCGCGGACCGGGACCATAGGCGACGTCCGATGCGACCTTGCGGCTCGTACCGTCCTTCGGCATGACCAGGTCGAACGCCCGCACCGGCGAGCAGGCCGCCGCGACGAGCGCGCCACAAATCAAAAGGGCGAGGCCCGCCATCGTCAATTTGGTCATGTGAACTTTCTAGGCAATGCGAGCATTTACGCGAGTCGATAGCGGCGAGTTGCGTTCCGCTTCATGTCGTCCGTCACGGGTCAGGGAGAGGTGAGATGATCGTTCGCAGTGCATCGGCGCAATATTCGGGCCTCGGCAAGGAGGGCAAGGGCAGCGTCTCGACGCAATCCGGCGTGCTCGACAGACAGCCCTATGGTTTCAACACGCGTTTCGAGGACGGCAAGGGCACCAATCCCGAGGAATTGATCGCTGCGGCGCACGCGTCCTGCTTCACGATGGCACTGAGCTTTGCGCTGGCCCGCGCTGGCTTTGCCGATGGCGAACTCGATACGACGGCGAAGGTGTCGCTCGAGAAGGACGGGGACGGGTTCAGGGTGACGAAGTCGGCGTTGACGCTGAATGCAAAAGTTCCCGGCATCTCTGCCGATCGGTTTGCCACCATTGCCGACGACGCGAAGGCGAACTGCCCGATCTCCAAATTGCTAAACGCCGAGGTGACGTTGGAGAGAAATTTGGCATGACGATAGAAGGGGGCCGGATGGCCCCCTTCGGTTCGGTCTTTCCCCCGGCAACTATGACGCGTCCTACTCGCGATTGCGGTCGGACTGCCGGTCGCCCGACTGGTTACCGGAGCCTTGTTGCTGGCCGCGCTGCTGGTTCTGCTGCTGGTTTTGCTGCCGTTCCATCGAACCCTGACGCTCCTGGTCCTGCTGACTTACCCCGCCGCTCTGACCTGCTCCGCCCCCGGTCTGCGAGTCGCTGCTGGACCCCCCCTGTTGGCCTTGCTGCGCTTGGCGTTGGCGTTCCATCTGCTGTTCCCGTTCCTGATCCTGCTGACGGTTGGGATGAGGATCCTGGCTCATCTCGTTGTGATCCGATCCGCCTCGGCGATTCTCGTCCATGACATCTCTCCTGTGAGTATCCCGGCAAGGGGATGCGCAGATAACAAGTGGCGCGCGGGCCTCGTTCCCCTCGTTTCGGATAAGGCACTGATTCAAAGACGATTTGGGAACGAAACCAATGGGGAAGATTCAACGAGTTGCCGCTGCCTCCATCTCCGCCTAACAGGCTCGCCATGAGAAAGGGAGAAAGCATGTCGCAGCCGTTGAGGGTGGCACTTGCGGGGCTCGGGACGGTCGGCGCCGGCGTTATCAAATTGATCGACGAAAATCGCGCGCTGATTGAGCGCCGGGCAGGCAGGCCGATAGAGATCGTCGCGGTTTCCGCCCGCGATCGTTCGCGGGATCGGGGCGTCGATATCGGCCGCTTCGCGTGGGCCGACGACGCGACCACCCTTGCCGCCGCTGAAAATGTGGACGTGGTCGTCGAACTGGTCGGGGGCGCCGATGGTCCGGCGCTGACGCTGGCCAGGGAAACGCTCGGCGCGGGCAAGGCTTTCGTCACCGCCAACAAGGCGATGATCGCCCATCACGGGCTCGAGCTGGCGGAAGCGGCGGAGCGGTGCGGTGTCGCGCTCAAATATGAAGCGGCGGTGGCCGGCGGCATCCCGGTGATCAAGGGTCTGCGCGAAGGCGCCGCGGCCAATGCGATCTCGCATGTGCTGGGCATCCTCAATGGCACCTGCAACTATATCCTCTCCGAGATGGAAGAGAAAGGCAGCGATTTCGACGCCGTTCTCGCCGAGGCGCAGCGGCTGGGCTACGCCGAATCCGATCCGAGCTTCGACATCGACGGGATCGATGCGGCGCACAAGCTGTCGATCCTCTCAAGCCTCGCCTTTGGGACGGCGGTGGACTTCGGGGCGGTCGAGATTACCGGCATTCGCCATGTCTCGGCCGCGGACATCGCCGAGGCGGCGGCGCTGGGCTATCGCGTGCGCCTGGTCGGTTATGGCGAGGCGAGCAGCAGGGGGCTGTTCCAGCGCGTTCATCCGTGCCTTGTGCCGCTCAGCCATCCGCTTGCCCATGTCTCGGGTTCGCTCAACGCCGTGGTGGCCCATGGCAATTTCGTCGGCCGTCTGTTTTTCCAGGGCCGTGGCGCGGGCGAGGGACCGACCGCCTCGGCGGTTGTCGCCGATCTGATAGACATCGCCCGCGGCGAGACCGGCCCTGCCTTCGCGATGCCGGTAGGAGCGCTCGCCAAACCGCGTACCGCCTCCGCGGCGGACCGGCGCGGTCGAGCCTATCTGCGGTTTACCGTCGCCGACCGGCCCGGCGTGCTGGCCGAGATCACCGCCGCGATGCGCGACGCCGGGGTTTCGATCGAAAGTTTGATCCAGCGGGGGACGGCCGAGGATAGCGGCGATGTCCTGATAGCCATGGTCACCCATACCGGCCCCGAGCGCGCGGTCGTCGACGCGCTCGACCGGCTCGATGGCTCCCAGAGCCTGACCGGCAAACCCATGTTGATGCATATATTGGATGATTGAACGCGGCTTCTCGACAACGTCATAACTCCCGCTTAATCGCATCCCATCCTCAAGAAATGAAAGAGGCGGTTCCTCGAAATGGTGATGGCAAGCAAAGCGCTCGACCGGGTTTTGGTCCTGGAGATGGTGCGGGTGACCGAGGCGGCGGCAATCGCGGCCTCCAGGCTGGTCGGGCGTGGCAACGAGAAGGCGGCCGACCATGCCGCCGTGGAGGCCATGCGCGCAGCCTTCAATACGCTTGATTTCGACGGTACCGTCGTGATCGGCGAGGGCGAGCGTGACGAAGCCCCGATGCTGTATATCGGCGAGAAGGTTGGCTGCGGCATCGGCACCGGTCCGAAGATCGATATCGCGCTCGACCCGCTCGAGGGCACGACGATCACCGCCAAGGCCGGGCCGAACGCACTAGCCGTGCTCGCCATCGCGGAGGAGGGCGGCCTCCTGAACGCGCCCGATGTCTATATGGACAAGCTGGCGATCGGGCCCGGCTATGCGCCGGGGCTGGTCGACCTCAATAGAAGTCCGACGGAGAACATCGGCGCGCTCGCCAAGGCCAAAGGGGTTCAGCCGAACGAAATCATCGCCTGCGTGCTCGATCGCCCTCGGCACGAAAAGCTGATCGCCGAACTGCGTTCGATCGGCTGCGGCATCGTTCTCATTCCCGACGGCGACGTGGCGGGTGTGATCGCCGTCACCAATCCGGAGACCACGATCGATATCTATATGGGTTCGGGTGGCGCGCCCGAGGGGGTGCTGGCAGCCGCGGCGCTCAAATGCGTTGGCGGACAGTTCCAGGGCCGGCTGTTGTTCCGCAACGATGACGAGAAGGGGCGCGCGCGCAAATGGGGCGTGACCGATCTCGACCGGATCTATCATCTCGATGATCTGGTGAAGGGCGATGCGATCTTCGCTGCGACCGGCGTCACCGACGGTTCGCTGCTCGATGGCGTCAAGCGCCGTCCGGGGGGGTGCATGACCACGGAGAGCGTGGTGATGCGTGCGTCCTCGGGCACGGTCCGCTGGGTCAAGGGCGAGCACCACAAGGGCTATTAGACTCCGGGACTGCCGGGGTAGTAATCGGTGGGCGGCGGCTCGGGATCGACATGACGGTCCCTCGCGTCTGCGGCGAGAGCCGCTGCATTCGCCTGCCGACGTTGCAGCCATGTCGCTGAGCTCCTAAGCACCCTATGATGCGTTCTCCGGTCCTCAACATCACCCGCTCGATCCTCGGCCAGCCCTGGCACTGGCGGGGCGGGATGGTCGATGGGGTCGATGGTTTAGAACCCGACGACCTGGTGACGCAGCTCCTCCTGGCGCGCGGATGCCATCGCGACGACATCGAGAGTAACCGTGCGCCCACGATCCGCGGCTTCATGCCTGATCCATCCATCTTCCGGGACATGGATGCCGCTGCCGAACGGCTCGCCGCTGCGGTCGAGCGCGCCGAGCCCATAACCATTTTCGGCGACTATGACGTCGACGGCGCGACGTCGGCGGCGCTGCTCACGCGTCTGCTGCGTGACCTCGGTCTCGACCCCGGCGTCTATATTCCCGACCGGCTGATGGAGGGCTATGGTCCCTCCGGCGAGGCGCTGCTGGGCATAGGCGAGGGCGGGACGAGGCTGATCGTCACGGTCGATTGCGGCGCTCAGGCATTCGAGGCGCTCGCGCTCGCTTCGTCTGCGGGCATCGATGTGATCGTGGTCGACCATCACAAATGCGCAGCCGAACTGCCACGCGCCTTCGCGCTGGTGAACCCCAATCGGTTGGACGAGAGAGAGGGCGCCGCGCATGGTCATCTCGCGGCCGTCGGCGTCGCCTTCCTGCTCGGCGCCGCGCTGCTCCGCACGCTCCGGGCACGCGGCTGGTTCACCGGCCGGGCCGAGCCCAGGCTGATCGACCTGCTCGATATCGTCGCGCTCGGTACCGTTGCCGATGTCGCTCCGCTCAGGGGGCTGAATCGCGCCTTCGTTGCGCAAGGGCTCAAGGTGATGGCCGGCCGTCGGAACATCGGCATCGCTGCGCTGATCGATGCGGCGCGGCTCGATCGTGCGCCGACCTGCACCGATCTCGGTTTCGCGCTCGGGCCGCGGATCAATGCCGGCGGCCGGATCGGCAAATCCGATCTCGGGGTCCGGTTGCTGACCACCGTCGATCGGGAAGAGGCGCGGGTCATCGCGGTCGAGCTCGACCGGCTAAACGAGGAACGCCGTGCGATCGAGCGCGCGGTCCAGGACGAGGCCGAGGCGGCGGCCGGGACCCAGGCCAATCGCGCGGTGGTGGTCGTCGCAGGCGGCGGCTGGCATCCGGGGGTGATCGGCATCGTCGCAGGCCGCCTGAAGGAAAAGCTCGGCCGGCCGTCGATCGTGATCGCCCTCGACGGGGATGGCGTCGGCAGGGGTTCGGGACGGTCGATCGGCGGAGTCGATCTCGGTGCGGCGGTGTTGTCGGCGAAGGAAGCGGGCCTGCTTGTGGCGGGCGGAGGCCATGCGATGGCAGCGGGATTGACGATAGCCGCCGGCAAGGTGGATGCACTGGCGGACTATCTCGACGAGCGCCTGTCGCGCGATGTGGCGGCGGCGCGCGACGATCGTGCGCTGCTGCTCGACGCGGTCGTTTCGGCCGGGGGCGTTTCCGCCTCGCTGGTGGAGGCGCTCGAAGCGGGCGGCCCTTATGGCGCCGGCTGGCCGGCTCCGCGCATCGCCGCCGGCGCGGTTAGGATCGTCAAGGCGGATATCGTCGGCAGCGGCCATGTCCGCACGATCGTCTCCGGCCGCGACGGCCGGTCGATCAAGGCGATGGCCTTCCGTGCCGCCGAGGGCCCGCTGGGCCAGGCGCTGCTCGGCGCGGGACGCGAGCGCAGCCTCTGGATCGCCGGCCGCCCCAGGATCGACGAGTGGGGCGGAGGGCGTGCCGCCGAGCTGCATATCGAGGACGCTGCCTGGGCGGACTGATTTGGCCCATATTCGCAATCCCGGCCTTGACCACCCGCCACCGCTATCCTAATCGCCCGCCACGCACGCTGCACGGCCCCATCGTCTAGCGGTCTAGGACGTCGCCCTTTCACGGCGAAAACACGGGTTCGAGTCCCGTTGGGGTCACCAAGCCTTGTAGATCAAGGCTTTGCGCTTGGAAGTGTGGCCGGCGCGGCCCTTCTGTACCCCCGATTTCATTCGTTTGTACCCCCGCGTCATTCCGGCGGGCTGATGTCGGTCCAGTGTGTCGGTTGCGGGAACGTGTGCATGCGATCCTCATTCAGCCACCGGGGCGTGTTAGCGTAGACGGACCAGCCATCGGCCTCCCTCTTATAATCCGCCTCAGACAGTCGGCCTAGCGGGTCTCGCTCAACAGGCGCACGATGGGGCGAATCCGGATGACTGGTCGCCCAAACTGCCCATCCTTCCTTGACGATCCGACGCTCATGGACACGCTTAACCCAGACGCGCCGGCCGTCTTTTAGGGCGTCGGGGATAGTGGATATCGGCTTCCAGTCGGCCAGCGGCTTGGTGGTCATTGTGCTTCCTTTCGCGGAAGGGCGAGGATGGTGCCGCCTTTGACGCGCAGCGCGGCGCCCTGGGCGATCATCAGGGTGCGCGCGCGCTTCCCGTAGTGGCGTACCATCTTCGGCGACATGCCGAGCATGCGGCCGACCTCGGTATCGGACAAGCCCAGCTCGATCAGGTAGCAGCAGGCGTTCTTGCGCAGGCCGTGGAAGACGAAGCTGGTGCCCTCCGCAATGGTCTCCTGCGCGACCAGGTCGGCGATCACGGCCTTGACCTCGTCCTTGTCCATCAGGTCGCGGATGCGGGACTGGACGGCACCGGTGGTGCCGAAGGGCTTGCCCCAGCGATCATACATCAGGGTGACGGCGCTTCGGGGTAGCTTCTCCAGCTCCTCGATCCAGAAGGGATGCATCGGTATCGCGACTTCTGTGCCGGTCTTTTTCTGTTCGAACGGCCCCATGATGCCGTCGGCGATCCAGCCATATTGCATCCGGATCACATCGCTGTTCCGCTGACCGCTGCACAGGCCGGTGACGATGAGCAGCCGGGTCATCGGCGTCGCCACCTCGAGGCATACGCGGAGCAACTCGGCCGGCCAGGGCTCATGCTCGCCGATCGGCAGCGCCTTGACGCCGCTCGCCGGATTGTCCGCGCGCCAATCCATCTTCGCGGCATAGGCCATCAGGACGCGGAAGACCGTCAGCCAGTTGTTCGCCTTGCCGGGCTTATCCTTATAGCGGTCGCGTAGCTTATAGACGTGCGCCGGCCGGACGCCCGAGACGCTGCGATGGCCGTCCTCGGTGGCGATGATATCGAGATAGCGTAGATAGTTGCTGCGGGTGTCGATCGACGGGATCGAGGTATAGTCCGAGCTGGCGCGATAGTCGGCGACCAGAGCGGCCAGCGTGCCGGCGGCCGGCCTGGCGCGTTCGGCCGAATCGGGCTTGGCAAGCAGATCGTATTCGGCCTGAAAGAGCGGATCGGTCAGGTCGGGCAGGCGGATATAGGTATCCTTGCCCTTGATCTTGCGGCGGAAATAGAGCCGGCCGTCGGCCATCTGCTTGACGTTCTTCAAGTCAAGTCGTCCCATGACGTGTCCCTCGGCGGGCCGGCGATATCGGCGGCAAGGCGCGAGAGTGGCGCAAGGCCGAACTGGTCGTCAACGATCTCCTGCAGCTGCCGCGTCGACCAATAAACGTTGCCGCCCTCTTCCTTGCCGAGGTGGCGATAGCGGGCGAGGAAGGTGCTGGCGGGCATGCCCATGAACATGGCGGCGGGCTCGGCGGTCATCCGATACGGCCAGGCCGGGCATTTCATGAGGCGGTCGATCGCGGACATGGATCAGCCACGCCTTAACTGCGTTGCATATTCTTCTTCGGTCGGTAGGGCGTCGACCCATGCGAAGGCCTCGGCGCGGCCGAGTTCGACCGTTGCGCCGCGAACGGTGAAGTCTCTTGTCCAGTCGCCGGCGTTCGCGAACACGTCGACGTCGCCGTTGGGCTCGAAATGCAAGTAGAGTTCGACGCCCTGATAGATCCACTCCTCGGCGGGGCATCCGCAGTCTTCGAGGGGATAGGATCGGAGCAAGGTCGGATCGGCCATGTCAGTCCTCGTCGATCGCCTTGGCGATGGCGGCCAGGACGCGCTTCTTGCCCGCCTCGCTGACGAGGATACGCCAGCACAGCGTCGAGACGGCGCGATCGACCGCGCTGCGGAGCCACCATCCGGCTGCAATGCCAGCGAGCGTGGGGAGCCAGTGGTACCAGCTCATATCCGCCCCTCGTCGATCCATTCGAACTGCACGAAGATCGGTCCGAAGCCGACGGACAGATATCCGTCCTCATAGGAATACATCGGGCGCCACTCGCCCCAGGTGAGGCTGATCTTGACCTTCATGGCTGCGCCTCGGCGTCGTAGATGCGCTGCAGCGCGGCGATGACCGCGGGCGTTTTCTCGACCGGCCAGCTGATCTGCTGATAGTCGCGCCAGGGGCTGGACGCGGCGAGGCAGATGATACGCTCGTCGCGATAATAGCTTGCCTTCACCGATTGGCGGGCGACGGCCGCCACTTCGGCGACGGTCTCGATCTCGACCTCGTGCCGGGGCGGGGATTCATCGTCATCCTGTGTCATGCGACCTCCTTTCGGTTGTTGGCTTCGCGCTGCTTGCGCAATTGGTGCGTGAGGCGGACGAAGAAGATCGGGCCGTCGACGAATCGGCGGTGGATCGCGATCATCTCGTCGAGGCAGGCGAGCTGATGCTCGGCGGCGGGATCACCGGGATCGCGTTCGAGCGCCCTTGCGGTACCGCCGTGGGCCCGCGTGAGTTCGGCGAGGATGTCGGCCCGATCAGAGGATCCGACGACGGCTGGATCGGGCAGGCGGCAGGCCCAGGCGGCGGACCAGATCTCGATCGTCGCGCGCATGATGGCGATGCGCCGATCGGCTTCGTCGCGCTCGAGCCGGCCGTCCTCGACCATCGACGTATAGCCGCGTTCGCGTCCTTCGAGCACCGCCGCCGCGACGCCGGCGAAGACATCCCAGCGATGCTCGCGGACCCGCTGATGCGGCCGGTCGGTATAAGCGATGGTGATCATGCAGCCATCCCGACCGCCGCCGCGCGAGCGATGTCGATCAGCATGGCGGCGTGGCACCAGCGGCTGCGGCGTGGGCACCAGCAGACGAGGTCCCGTCCGACGAGTTGATCGATGTCGGCCAGCATGCGATGGCGGAGACGCGACAATGCGAGCGCCTCGCGTTCGTTGAAACCGAGCGACGTTATCGTGCGCGGGGTGAGGGTGCCGCGTAGCCAGGCGCGATGCAGGCCGGTGGCGCGGGCATGGCCGAAGCGGCGCGACGGGAAGGGGTTGGCCCATCTGCTGCCGCGGCCGACATAGACCGACCCCGGCAGGTCGGCCCGGTCGGTCCTGGTCCTTTGCAGTCTGATCGGCATGGCGGAACCTCAGGACTTGACGCATGCTCGGGGCGGCGAGGCGCCGCCCCGATGAAGCCGCCATCAGGCGGCGACGAGCGCGTCGGGATTGGGAAAGCCGAACATCGGCAGGAAGACGAATTCGCCGCGCTCATGCTCGGGAAGCCATTTGGCGCCGGCAATCTCGGCCACCGCTGCGTAAGCAACGTCCCTGGCGGCCCTGGCGGCCCTGGCGGCCCAGGCGTCCCTGGCGTCCCAGGCGTCCCAGGCGTCCCTGGCGTCCCTGGCGGCCCTGGCGGCCCTGGCGGCCCTGGCGGCCCTGGCGGCCCTGGCGGCCCAGGCGTCCCTGGCGTCCCTGGCGTCCCTGGCGTCCCTGGCGTCCCTGGCGTCCCTGGCGTCCCTGGCGTCCCTGGCGGCCCTGGCGGCCCTGGCGTCCCTGGCGTCCCTCCACTGTTCCGATGTCATGCGATCGAGGTGCAGCCAGAAGCCTAGAATTTTCGGGGCGTGGGGGCCGAGGATTTTCTCGGGATTAGTGAGCACGTCCTGCGGACATCCGTCCTCGCTGTCGTTGACCGACCGCAAGAGGATGGCATGGGTGATGCTGATGCCGAGTAGCCGTGCCGTCTCCTCGTCGGCCTTGATCTGGCCCATCGTGCGGAGATCCTGCGGGCTGAACCCGCTATGAAGCAGTATGTCGCCCTGCGCGCAGGCGCAGCCGCCGTCGATATTGCCGGTGAAGTTGCCGTCGTCGTCGAAAAAGTCGCTATCGATCAGGCGCCCCTTGAAGAGCGGCTGAGTGTCGGGATCGGACCATCGGGCGACGGCGCTGGCGGCGATATCGTTCAGTGCGGACATGGTTTTACCTCCGGGGCGAGGGTGCGAAGCTGTCCGGCGAAGCCCCGATCGCCGGATGCGAACGGGATCAGAGCGGGCCGAGCATCGACCGGACGGCGAGCGCGGAGGCGAGGCCGAGTACGGTCCAGTGGAGGGTCCTCCGGCCGGTGCAGGCGGCGGCGACCCAGGCGCCGACCATCGCGGCGATGATGAGGGGCGCGGCCATCAGAAGAGCCGGATCGGGCGCTTGAGGAAGCGAGGCCAGCAGGGCTGATAGGCTTCGCGGACGCCGTCGATCACCTTGCGGACCTCGGGAAGACGACCGCAAGCCCTGCGGAGCCGCTCGAGGAATTCGCTCAGCGGGTGGACATAGGCGCCGGGCAGATGAGTCGCGGCGCAGAAGCTGAGGTAATCGGCGTAGAGCCTGGCCTGGGGCGTCCAACCGGACGCTTGGCGCGGGATCTCGGTGTTGAGCCGGAACCAGTCGTCAAAGCTGAAATTGAGGTGCGCGGGCGGCGTACCGGGTTCGCCCTCAGACGCCGGGCGCAGGGCCTCCGCCCTGCCTGGCTTTCGCGGCGATAGCGCGGCGCTCGCGCTTTCCGGTGCCCCTGCCTGCTTGCGGCTGCAACGCGCGGCCGGCGCGGGGAGAGATGTGCTGTGCATCGGTGCCTCCGTTGTTGAACGGAGGACTTCCTAATGCGGGATAAATCCCGCGTCAATCCAAAATCAGGGATATATCCCTTATCGCGCGCTCGCGGTAGGCGGCGATAGCGATCCGCCGGCTTCGGTCAGGATCGAGATCACTTTGGCCTGATCCTTTTTTCCATCGAGCGGCTGTCGCTGCACCTCGCCGCCTCCCATCGGCAATTCGAGCCACAGGCTTGCTTGGACCATGGTTGCCGCGGGCTGGCGAATGATGGCGAAGCGGAGACGCTGTTCGGGCGAACCGGTCGACAATTCGTTTGCCATGGACTGAGCAAGCGCGGCGACGAACGATCGATCGGGCCGGGAGCAGATGACATGGTGGTCATCAAGCTCCACCACGAGCATGGATCGCGACACGCAAAGCCCCGCTAGTCGCGCGGAAATGTCGGGAGGCGGGCCGGTGAACCAGCTTATCACTGGCTTGGCGGACGCGGGCGCGGACGCGGCGGCAATAGCGGCCAGTGCTGGCAATATCAGCATGCGTCGCGTTGCCATAAATCGCTATCGCCTCCGAAAGTGGTTCTGCTGAGCCCTGATCACGATCCCGATCACGCGAACCTCGTTGTCGACGAAGAGGTCCGCGTCGGGGCGACCAAGCCGGATCGGCTCAAGAAACTCGGGCCGATCGCTTTCGCAGCGCAGAATCCAATCCCCGGTCTCGTCGATGTCGAGCCGCTTGCATGTCAATTCGGTAAGGTCATGATTATGACGTTCGACGATGACCAGATCGCCAGCGGCCGGCTCCACCCGGCCAAACTGGACCCGCAGGCATTCGAGGTCTGAACCGGGAGGAATGACCTTTTCCATCGAATAGCCTTCGCTTCGAACGGCAAATCTTTCGGCGCCTCGGATCGGCGAGGGGCCGACCTCGATCCAATATTGCTCATCTTCATCCCAATAGGTTTGCTCGCGCCATACGCCCATCGCTACGGCGCCGATGACCTTTAGCATCTGTGGCTCGGACTTTCCGGCAGCCATCGACGCTGCTTTTTCGAGCAGACTGGTGCCGGGAATGAATTCGGCAAGGTCACGCCTCAACTCGCGGGCGATGGCGACGATCGATGCGGCGTTGGGGTTCTTGTTTGTGCCTCGGATGATGTCGCGCACGAAGTCTGGGCTTTTGCTCACCGCCAGCGATAGTGCGCGCGCGGAACGCTTGCCGGGCCCGGTTGCCTCGGAAAGCGCTTTTTTCAAGGCATCGATATCGACCTCGGACATGGTTAACTTTTTGCATGTGCGGGGCTTATCCCGCAAGATAGGGACATGTCCCGCATTATGGCTTGACGTGCGGGATACATCCCGCATAGATGAAGCATGGCTGATGGCACCCTCCTTTCCGAAATCGACGCTTTCCTCGTTGAAACTGGCATGGCGTCGAGCACCTTCGGGCGACTCGCGGTCAACGACTGGAGGCTGATCGACACCCTTCGCGCGGGCCGCGAGCCGCGCAGCGCCACAGTCAAGTCGATCAGGTCGTTTATGGCGGCACACCGATCCGAGCTCGCAGAGAAGGCGGCATAAATGCTCGCCAAGCTTCTCGCCTTGTGCGCCATTATCGGGTTGCTCGGCTGCTCATTCATGCTTTTCATGCTTATTGGCGAGCTGGCTCGGCGCGGATTCATATCGAGCGGGTCGGGTGTCTGGGACCTGCGCACTACCGTCGCGGCCTTCGTAATCCTGCTGATCCTCATCCTTGGCCTCGTGCCGGGTGCGACGTTGTGACGCAGCCGGATTTCGCGGAGCGAATTGGCTGTGAGCAGCCGTCTGTGTCGCGGTTCGTCGCGGGTACGCGCATTCCGTCTCCCGACCTCATGAGGAGAATCGCCGAGGCGACTAACGGCGAGGTGACCGCGAACGACTTCTTCGGGATCGAGGGGCCGTGCTGCCCATGCGACCCCGCCCATGCGGCGGAGGCGTAGATGGGCGCGCTCGATCCGCTGGTCGACGCCGGATTGATCAGGGCCGGTCGTGTTCCGGGCGGTGTGACTATTGGCGCACCTGAGGTTCGCGGCCCCCAAATTCCGCGCGTCAGCGTGGCGAGATCCGCGGTGCGCGCCGGATATGCCTCCGATCCATGGTATGGCCGAGGCGCGCATGCGCTTGCGCTCAGCGGTGCGTATCCGCGGCTCGTGTCCCAATGGGAGCCGCATTTCGTCAGCGACCGCGAGTTGCGCGCGGCGTTGCGCGAGCTACTCGTCGTCATCGAGCCAGCCTTCTCCGGCGTCCCCGTCCTCGTCGAGGGTGTCGCGTTCCCGTATCTTGCGTTCCACGAATTCGTCCAGCTTCTGCTTTGCTGGGCCGTAATCGTAGGTGTTGACGTTGAGGCAGGCCGGGCAGTCGATATCGTAGACAATTGCGCCTTCGAGGAACCGGAGGGGCACGGCGATCTTCTTCCGGCACTTCTTGCACGCGACTTCGCAGGTTTCTTCCGGCTCCTGGACGAACATTTCTCTGACCCCGTGCTGGCGTTGATGCGCGACCATCTGGCGCCGGGCCGCGTCCAGATGTTCCTCGCCGAAGCTAGGCGATTTCCGTCCCCGCCGTCCAGCGGAGGCGCGGAGCCATGACGCATAGGGGGGCCGACATCCATTGGTATTCCGCAACCCGGCAGGCCGGGAGCGGGGGCGGGGGCTTCGATCGCTTCCATGCTCCGCACCTTATTCCTGCAGCGGAACGACATCATGCGTGACGATGGCGCGATCGAGCGAAATCTCGAAATCAAGCAGGACGCCTTTTTCCGGGCGGCGGCGAAGCGCGGCTTTTCGATCGCGGTGATCGCGGCGGAGGCCGAGATCTCCGCGTCGACGCTGGCCAGCTATATTCCAAAGCCGTCGCGGCCCAAGCCGTCGCTGATGCCACTGGCCGTGTGGATCAAGATCGCGCGGATACCGAATTTCCCCGCCGATCTGCTGTCGATGCTGATCGAGGATAGTGGCCATGACGCGGTCGCGCGCGATGCCGAGCAGGCGAGCTTCCTCGATCTCGGTGAGAAGGCGGGGAGCTTCGCGGCCAAGGTCTGCCGCTTCCAGTCGACGGGCGGGCATATCGACCATGGCGAACGCGCCGAGCTGATCGAGGATCTGCGGGCGTTCGTTCCCGAAGCGCAGGGGGCCATCGGTCTGGACGGTGGCGTCCGGTGATCATGATCGACCATCCTGGATTAGCCGTCATTCGGTTCGGTCGGCTCGTCTCCGCTCCAGTGGGGACGAGCCGGCCGGCCGGCGCGTGCAGGCCGCCACGAGCCCCCCGGCCATACGGGAGCGACGACCCGTCGCACGCGCCGGCGCATCTTTGCAGCAGCAGGGGAGGCGCATTGCCATGATGCTGGCGGGGGGCAGCGCGGGGGTGTCGGCGGCGGAGTGGTTCGCCGAGCCGGACGAGATCGCGGCATGGGCCGACGCGGCTTCGGCCGGCGAGACCTTCACCTATGCGCGCGCGGCGGCGCTGCCGATCGAAAGCGCGGCGGCGGTGGCGGCGCGGCGGCTGTTCGGCGCGGGGATGGCGGCGCTGCACACGCGGCGCGAGGGTGGCCGGCTGACCTATATATTGCGGCGGGTCAAGCAGCGGATCGCCGCGCGGGCGGAGCCGGTGTCGCGCAAGATCCGGGGCGAGGACGCGCGGGTCTACCGGCTGCTCTACGACGCGGCTCATGCCGGCGCGGCCTGCCCGACCAACAGCGAGCTGATGCGCGCGGCGCGGCTCAAAAGCCCGCAGCAGGCCAGCTATCTGATCCACCGGCTGATCGTGCTCGGCAAGATCGAGCGGCGGATGCCGTCGGCCCGTCGCCGGATCGTGACGATCATCGCGACGGGGCAATCGACGGCGGAGGGGGTATCGTGATCATCGCGCGCATCGATCGCTGCACGCGCGTGCTCGGCGCGCCCGCCGGATGGACGCCGGATACGAGCGGCCCGTGCCTTGGCCTGCCGATCCGCGACGAGATGAACGGGGACGTGCCCTGCATGGTCTCCGCCTGGGAACCGACGCCGGCCGAGGTCGCCGCGATCATGTCCGGCGCGAAGGTCTATCTGCGCGTGCTCGGCGTCGGCCACCCGCCCGTGATGCTGATGGTGGAGGGAGTGTCGTGAAGATACCGGCAATCATCGACGGTCTCGTGGTCGACAATTTCGCCGGAGGCGGCGGCGCGTCGACCGGGATCGAGCTGGCGATCGGCCGGTCGGTCGACGTCGCGATCAACCATGATTCCGAGGCGGTGGCGCTGCATGCGGCGAACCATCCGGGGACGAAGCACCATTGCCAGTCGGTGTGGAAGGCCGACCCGCAGGATGTGGTCTGCGAGGCGGCGACCCAGCATTGCACGATCGACCCGGTGACACGCCTGCCGCGCGTCGGGCTCGCCTGGTTCAGCCCGGATTGCAAACATTTCAGCAAGGCCAAGGGCGGCAAACCGGTCGAGAAGGGTATCCGCGATCTCGCATGGGTCGTCGTGCAATGGGCGCAACGGGTGCGGCCGGCCGTGATCATGCTCGAGAATGTCGAGGAGTTCCAGACATGGGGGCCGATCGGTGAGGATGGCCGCCCCGATCCCGCCCACAAGGGCAAGACGTTCGAGAAGTGGGTGCGGTCGCTCCGCCGTCTTGGCTACCGGGTGCAGTGGAAGGAGCTGCGCGCCTGCGACTATGGCGCGCCGACCTCGCGCAAGCGGCTGTTCCTGGTCGCGCGCTGCGACAAGCTGCCGATCGTCTGGCCGAGGCCGACGCATGGCAAGCCGGGATCGGCGGGTGTGGTTTCGGGCAAGCTGCTGCCGTGGCGCACGGCGGCCTCGATCATCGACTGGTCGATCCCGTGCCCATCGATCTTCGAACGATCGAAGCCGTTGGCCGAGGCGACGTGCCGGCGGATCGCGGCCGGGATCAAGCGCTATGTGCTCGATGCGGCGAAGCCGTTCATCGTGCCGATCACGCACAGCGGCGGCGAAACGCGGGTGCATTCGATCGATGATCCGCTGCGGACGGTGACGACGGCGCATCGAGGTGAGATGGCGTTCGTGGCGCCGACGCTGGACCGGCAGTTCGGCCGGTCGCAGGGCGCAGCGATTGACGCGCCGCTGCCGACGACGACGGCCGGCGGCGGTGGCAAGACCGCGGTCGTCGCGCCGGTCATCGTCGGGTGCGGCGGGCGGCGCGGGCAGAGCGCGCCGGTCGATCCCGACGGGCCGTATCCGACGACGACCGCGAAGGCCGATGCCTGCGTCGTTGCCGCGACGATGGTGCAGCAAGGCTATGGCGAGCGCGAGGGCCAGGCGCCGCGCGCGCTCGATATCGAGGCGCCGCTCGGCACGGTCGTCGCCGGGGGCGCCAAGCATGCGGTCGTCGCGGCGTTCATGGCTCAGCACAACAGCGACGCCGGCGGCAGGCCACGTCCCGGTCGATCGGTAGACGACCCGGTATCGACGCTGACCTCGATCCCGAAACAGCAACAGGTTGTGCAGGTCACCGCCGCTCATATGGAGCAGGCGAACACCGGCCTCGTCGGGCATGACATGCGCGAGCCGGTTTCGACGATCACCGCCAAGGGCTGCACGCAGCGTCTCGTCGCCTCGTCGATCATCAAGCTGCGCAACAACAATCAGCCGCGGCCGATCGAGGCGCCGATCGACACGATTACCGCCGGCGGGCTGCACCATGCCGAGGTGCGGGCCTTCATGGTCAAATATTACGGTAATGAGGAGGACGGTCACGGCCTCGATAAGCCGATCGGCACGGTCACGACCAAGGATCGCTTCGGCGTCGTCACGGTCGATATCGACGGTGAGCCTTATGCGATCGTCGATATCGGCATGCGGATGCTGTCGCCGCGCGAGCTATACGCCGCGCAGGGCTTCCCGGCCTCGTACATCATCGACCCGATTGTCGCCGGGAAGCCGCTGACCAAGACGGCACAGATCAGGATGTGCGGCAACAGCGTCTGCCCGCCGATGGCCGAGGCGCTGGTGCGGGCGAACTTCGCCGTGGCCGAGGCCGCGGCTTCATCTGGCTCAGCCTCTCCTCAGGATGATCGGGAGGAAATTGCGGCATGAACCTCGATTATACGAATCTCGACGGGCTGCGCGACTGGGCGGCCGGGGTGATGGGCGGGCGCGCGCCCGACTATGTGATCGGCGATCCGCCGAACCCCTATTTGCGGCGCTGGTGGATCGTGCCGCGCAACGAGGGGTGCAATGTCTATCTGCACGAGATCCTGCGCAGCGACGATGATCGCGCCGGACATGACCATCCCTGGGCGAACCGCAGCTATCTGATCGACGGCGGCTATCAGGAGGTGATTTACTATCGCCAGACGCCGTGGGTCGAGATGGGCCGATTCGAGCGCAAGGCGGGCGATTATCTGTTCCGCGAGGCGGAGGACACGCACCGGCTGATCGTCCCCGAAGGCGGGCGCTGCATCAGCCTGTTCATGACCGGCCCCAAGGTTCGCGACTGGGGCTTCTGGTGCCCCGGCGACCCCGGATCGGCGGTTCGCCAGGAACCGCGGTTCGTGCCGTGGCAGGAGTTCACCGGCGGCGAGCATGGCGAGCTGGTCGGCCAGGGGTGCGGCGTATGAGCGCGCCGCCGATCCGCTCAGTCGGCGAGATCCTGCGCCGTCACCCGCAGCTTGGCGCCCTGTTCGAGGCCGCGCTCGCACACGATGCGGCGGACGGCGTGATCGACGCGCCAGGCGTGTTCGGCGAGGCCGCCACGGCCGAGCGCGCGCAGCGCGGCGGCGTCGAGCTCGACGTCGATCATGATCATCGTGCGGTGCGTGCGCCGCTCATTCCCCATCGGCACGGCATGGGCCGCGCCGATCCCTTTCGCAAGAGGTACGGCCATGGATGACTGGCAGAGAGACGAGGCGTTCGCGCTGGTGCGCGAGGCGGTGGCTGCGCACGCCGATGTCGTCAAGCTCAGCGGCGGGCCGCGTTCGAACGAGTTCGTGATCGACATGGCGAACGGCCGGATGTGCGTCGTCGCCGTGCTGATCCGGGACAATATCTGATGCCCTTCGAGACGGGCCTTCGACGGGCTCAGTCCCTCCTCAGGATGAGCGGAGTTTTGGCATGAAAGTCACGCTAGATAAATCGGCATTGCTCGGCGCGCTTGGCCATGCGCAGTCGATCGTCGAGCGCAAGCAGACGATCCCGATCCTCGGCAATGTGCTGCTCGAAGCAGCCGTTCCGGACGATGCTTCGCCCGCCGAGCGGGTGGGGCGGATCGCGGTGACGACCAACAATCTCGACATGCAGATCGTGCTCTCGGTGCCGGCCGAGACCGCCGAGCCGGGCGCGGTCACGGTGCCGGCGCATGGCCTGACCGATGTCGTCAAGCGGATGGCGGACGGACCGGTCAAACTGGAGACAGTGGAGGGCGGCCGCCTACGGGTGACTTCGGGCCGATCGAAGATCCATCTGTTCACGCTTCCTGCGAGCGACTTCCCGGTGCTGGCGGCCGAGGAGAATGCCGAGGCGTTCGCGCTGGCGGGGCCGGTGCTGCGCAAGCTGATCGACCGGACGCGCTTCGCGATGCACGCCGACGAGAAATTCTACAATTTGTGCGGCATCTATCTCTATCGCCCGGACAAGGGACGCGTCGCGGCGGCGACGACCGACAAGCACCGGATGGCACGGCAGATTATCGAGCTTGCCGGATCGGAGGCCGGGACAGGCGCGGCCGACTATCCCAAGCTGCCGGGCACGATCCTGCCGGCGAAGTTCGTCAACCAGCTGCGCCGCCTCGTCGACGAGGATGTCGGTGCGATCGATTTCGCGATCGGCGCGAAGCGGATCACGGCACGCGGGCAAGCGGGCTGGATATTGACCGCCAAGCTTTATGAGGAGGCGAAATTCCCGCCGATCGACAAGGCGATCCCCGACTGGGACGTGCCGCTCGAGATCGACGCAAGCGAGCTGGCGGCGGCGGTGACGCGGGTCGGCGGGATCTGCGTCGGCAAGCAGCGGCTCGTGACCTGGCATCAGGCCGACAATATGCTGACGCTGTCGGCGCGCGACCATGAGATGGGCGACGCGGTCGAGGAACTGGCGTGCGACTATGCCGGCCCCGAGCGGACCTATGGCTTCAATCCGAAATATCTGAGCGACCAGCTCCAGTCGGTCGACGGCGCGATCCGCTTCTTCTCGGACGAACCGATGAAGCACACGCGGATCGAGATCGCCGCCGACCCGCTGGCGACCTTCGCGCTCGCGCAGATCCCTGTGGCGGGAGGGCAGTGATGGGATATGAGGAGTTCATCCGCGAATTGTCGCGGCACCTGACGCTCGGCGACCTCGAAGGCGCCAGGGGCGACCTGTTCGCCCATGCGAATTATTGGCCCGCGCTGCAACATCTGCAGGAAGGCAAGGCGGCGGGCCTGCCGCCAGCGTTGCCGCCGATCGACGCCGTGGACCTGCCGAGCCGCGTTGCGCGCCGGGGCAGAGCGTTCGAAGCCGACGCGGCGAAGCGGCCGGTTCCCCGAGGCGCGTCGTCGACAGGATCGGCCGCTCCCCAGGATGAGCCGGTGGCGGCGCTGCCGATCACCGCCGTGCAGCAGGCCTGATCATGGGGGGTATCCTCAGCGCTTCGCTCGATCGCCCGCGGGGCAGCTATGCCGAATTTCTCGCGGCGAAGGCGATCGTCGATCCGCCGACCGGGCTCGGCGCGGTCGGGGCGATGCCGGCCTGCATGAAGGATCATCAGGCGGCGATCGTGCCGTGGGCGCTCAGGCGCGGGCGGGCGGCGCTGTTCGCCGGCACCGGGCTCGGCAAGACGCTGATGGAGCTGGTGTGGGCGGCGGAGGTTGCGTGCCAGACCGGGCGGCGGGTGCTGCATCTGGCGCCGCTGGCGGTGACGGCGCAGATCGTCCGCGAGGCCGAGAAGTTCGGCGTCCGCATCCCCGACATGGTGGTCAATTATCAGAAGCTCGACAAGCTCGACCTGTCGGGATTCGGCGGTGTGATCCTCGACGAGAGCAGCATCCTCAAATCGTTCGACGGCCATTATCGGACGCTGCTGATCCGCGAATGCGCGCAAATCCCGTTCCGCCTGGCGGCGACGGCGACGCCGGCCCCGAACGACCTGATGGAGATCGGCAACCATGCCGAGTTCCTCGGCATCATGTCGGTGACCGACATGCTCGCGACCTTCTTCGTTCATGACGGCGGCAGTACGCGCGACTGGCGGCTCAAAGGCCATGCCGAGGAGGATTTCTGGCGCTGGGTGGCGAGCTGGGCGGTGATGCTGCGCAAGCCGAGCGACCTGGGTTTCAGCAATGAGGGCTATGACCTGCCGCCGCTGGTGATGCACGAACATCATGTGCCGGTCGAGATCGGCGCAACGTCGCAATATGCCACCGGGCTGCTGTTCCCGATCGAGGCGATCACGCTCCAGGAGCGGCTCGCGGCGCGGCGGGCGTCGGTGCCCGAGCGTTGCGCGATGGCGATCGAGCTGACGCCGCGCGACCGGCCGTTCGTCTGGTGGTGCAATCTCAACGAGGAAGCCGAGAGGATCGCCAGGGCGATCCCCGGCGCGGTCAACCTGCATGGCGGGCTCAAGGATGCGGAGAAGGAGCGGATCGTCCTCGATTTCAGCGACGGCCGGATCGGTACGCTGGTCACCAAGGCCAGCATCGCCGGGTTCGGGGTCAATTGGCAGGTCTGCGCGGATACCGGGTTCGTCGGGCTCAACGACAGTTTCGAGCAATATTATCAGGCGGTCCGACGCTTCTGGCGGTTCGGCCAGACGCGGCCGGTCAACTGCCATGTCGTCGCGGCGGAGACCGAGGGCGCGACGGTCGCCAACATCAAGCGGAAAGAGGCGGAGGCCGACCGGATGGCGGCCGGGATGGTGCGCCACATGGCCGACTTCTGCGCGGCCGAGGTGCGCGGCACGGTGCGCGACACAGCGGCATATCAACCCGAGGCGCCGGTGCAGGTGCCGAGCTGGTTGGAGGCGGCATGATGGATCTGTTCGGCGATTGCTCGGCTGTCATCAGCAATTGCGAGCGTTATCGCTACCGGCTCGATAGACGGCGCAACAGCCTGTTTTCAACCGCCATCATCATGGTGAACCCATCGACAGCTGATGCTGATCATGATGACAGCACGATCCGCAAGCTGCTCGGCTTCGCGGAACGGAAGGGTTGGGGCTCGATCATCGTCGGTAACCTGTTTGCCTATCGCGCTACGGACGTTCGTAAGCTGGCGACCGCGGATGATCCGATCGGACCGGAAAACGACTTTTATCTGCGCACGATCATCGGAGAGGCTGATCAGGTCGTCGTCGCGTGGGGACCGCTGACTAAGCAACCCAAAGCCCTACGCGACCGCTGGCGCTCGATCACCGACATCGCCGAGCCGCTCGGCAAAGTGCTGCTGTCGATCGGATCTCCGGCCCTCGATGGCCATCCAAAGCACCCGCTCATGCTCGCATACAGCGAGCCAATCGTGCCGTGGAGGCACCCATGACCGACGCTGTTCACCATCCCTCGCACTATGGCGGGGCGGCTAACCCCTATGAAGCGATCAAGGTGATCGAGGCCTGGGGGCTCGGCTTCAACCTCGGCAATACCGTCAAATATATCTCGCGCTCGGAGAAGAAGGGCGCGCCGATCGAGGATCTCGAGAAAGCGCGCTGGTATCTCGACCGCGAGATCGCCAACCGAAAGGCGGCCCCTCATGGATAAGATCGACCTGCTCGATCATGGTTTCGTGCGTCTCGTCGACACTATGGGGAGCGACCTCTCCATCGCTCGCGCGGCGCGGGTCTCCTTTGATGCCGCCTGGCGGGCCGGCGAGGACGAGGGCAGCGATGCCCGCCTGATCCGCTACCTCTGGCGCAACCATCACACGACGCCATTCGAAGCCGTCACCTTCACCTTCGAGGTCAAGGCGCCGATCTTCGTCTTCCGGCAGTGGCATCGCCATCGGACTTGGTCGTTCAACGAGTTGAGTGCGCGCTATCGGGAGCTGCCTGAGGAGTATTATATTCCCGATCCGGCGATGATCGGGGTGCAGTCGACTAGGTCGAAACAGGCCCGCGATATTCTCGACAACATGCCTGATCGGTCGGCTGAAGCCGCCGACGTGCGTCTGCTGATGCAGGATGCGTTCATCGAATATCGTCGGCTGTTGACGATGGGATGGCCGCGCGAACTCGCTCGGTCGGTGCTCCCCGTGGCGACCTATAGCCATATGTTCGCAACCGTCGACCTGCTCAACCTGCTCAAGTTTCTGACCCTGCGCTGCGATGCGCACGCGCAATATGAGATCAGGGTCTATGCGGAGGCGATGCGCGATCTCGCGCGGCAGATCGTGCCGGTCGCCATTGCTGCATGGGAGCAGGAGCGGCTGAACTTTCAGGGTCGTGTCGCGCCCTGGATGCAGGAATGTTTCGGCCCGACCATAAGCGCCGATCGCGTCGAGCGCGGTGATCGCCTGCTCGAGGAAGTCTTAGAACTGCTCCAATCGGGCGGCTATGACCGCGAGCGGGTCGCTACGCTCGTCGATTATGTGTGGGGCCGGCCGGTCGGGGAGCCCGATCAGGAAGCGGGCGGGGTAATGGTTACGCTGGCCGCCTATTGCTTGGCCCATGATCTCGATCTGCACCAGGCGGGTGATCGGGAGCTCGCAAGGATCTCGCGACCGGAGATCGTGAAGAAGATCCGGGCGAAGCAAGCGGCGAAGGCTCTCGCGATCGGCGCATCACCTTTGCCCGAGGCGCTTCAATCATGACCGCCGCCGTCGACCAGGTCGTGACCGACCGCTTCGCGCTTTATCAGGGCGATAGTTGCGAGATCCTGCCGGCGCTGCCGGCCGACAGCATCGGCTATGGCATCCACTCGCCGCCGTTCGAAGGGCTGTACAAGTTCAGCAACAGCGACCGCGACGTCTCGAACAATGAGGGCGCGGCGTTCTGGGCGCATTATGGATTCATCATCGCCGAGGTGTTCCGACTGACCAGGCCGGGGCGGCTGCATTCGGTGCATGTCATGCAGCTGCCGACGTCGAAGCGGCGCGACGGGGCGATCGGGATGCGCGATTTCCGCGGCGAGGTGATCCGCGCCTGGCAGGCGGCGGGTTGGATCCTGCACAGCGAGGTGTGCATCTGGAAAGACCCGGTCGTGGCGCAGCAGCGGACCAAGTCGATCCGGCTGCTCCACAAGCAGGTCGTCAAGGATTCGGCGCTGAGCGGGCAGGGGCTCGCCGACTATGTCGTCACCTTTCGCAAGCCGGGCGACAATGCCGAGCCGGTGGCGGGGTGCTTCGATCGCTATATCGGCGCGGGCCCCGAGCCGGACCGGGCGAAATATACGCACGCGACCGACGGGCGGAACTGGTATTCGATCGAGGTCTGGCAGCGCTATGCCAGCCCGGTCTGGATGGACATCAACCAGAGCCGGACGCTGCAATATCGATCGGCGCGCGACGCCAAGGACGAGCAGCATATCAGCCCGCTGCAGCTCGACGTGATCGAGCGGTGCATCGACCTGTGGAGCAACCCCGGCGACAGCGTGCTGACGCCGTTCCTGGGGATCGGCAGCGAGGTGTGGTGCGCGGCGCGGATGGGGCGCAAGGGTATCGGGATCGAACTCAAGCCCAGCTATTACAGGCAGGCGGTGCGCAACCTCCAGGATCTCGGCGAGCCCGAGCCGGAGCTGTTCGGGATCGAGGCCGGGGGCGCCGCGTGACGATCGCGTTCGTTCCTCCGGCGCGGGCGGTGCGGGCGGTGACGCCGAAGCTGTCGGTGCGGCAGCGGATCGTCTTCGGGCTGATCGAGCAGGCGGCGTTGGCCGGGCGGCGGTGCCCGACCAATCACGAACTGGCCGACGCGATGAACGTCAGCGGAGCAGCCTATACCGGGGCCGTCGTCGGCGAGCTGGTCTTTCTCGGGCTGATCAGGGTGACACGCCACGCCAGCGGGCGCGAGGTCGAGATCGTCGCGACCGGCGCGCGGACCGCGGCGATGGACATGCACCGGGCGATGCGACCGCAGGAGCTGCGCGGGCCTTCGTCGACGCTCAAGGGCTATGCCGGCAACGGCTACCGGGGCGTGCCGCCCGAGGGCCAATATGTCGATCGTGATCCATGCTGGCGCTGCGAGACGCGCACCGATGTCGGATGCCGCCACCGGCCGGCGAGCGGGACGGCGCCGGTCGCCTGGGCGCCGAAGATCGACGGGCGGAAAGTCGATCGCGGGCAGGGCCTTGTGTTCAGGACAAGACGGTACAGCAAGGGAGGTTGCGGGCGATGAGCGGTTCGGTCAACAAGATGATATTGGTCGGCAATCTCGGCGCCGACCCCGAGATCCGCAGCATGGGCAATGGCGCGGAATGCGCCAATCTGCGGATCGCGACCAGCGAGCGGTGGAAGGATCGCGATACACGCGAGCAGCGTGAGCGGACCGAATGGCACAGCGTCGTCATCTTCAACGAGCCGCTGGTAGGGGTCGCCTCGCGCTTCCTCAAGAAAGGCAGCAAAGTTTATCTGGAGGGCAAGCTCCAGACGCGGAAATGGACCGATCGCGAGGGTGTGGAGCGCTATTCGACCGAGATCGTGCTGCAGGGCTTCAATGCGGTGCTGGTGCTGCTCGACCGGGCGCAGGGCGATCCGGGGCGGCATGATTATTCGGGGCACCAGAATGAGGGGCAGTGGTCGGGCTCGTCGACGGGCGGCGCCGGATCGGGCGCGGCGGGCGGGGCAAGCGCGGGCTTCGGCGGACGGGGATCGCGATCGAGCGATCCGTTCGATGCAGGCGATCTGGACGACGACGTGCCCTTCTAGGGGCCGAGATGATCGGGCCGCTGGCGTGCCGGCCCGGAGGCGGGATCCCCGCTGACGAACCCTTTATTGGGGGCATGGCGATGATCAGGCGCGGGGCGGGGTGTATTTTCGATGACAGGCGAGTTGTCTCCAGCGCGGGCGGGCGGCCCGAAAGGCGCGGTCTATGTGCTGCATTTCGATCCGCCCTATCTCCACGCCTCGCATTATATCGGCTTTACCGAGCATGAGGATGTCGCCACCCGGCTGTGCGAGCATTTGTCCGGGCGCGGCTCGCCGCTGGTCAAGGCGGCGGGGGCGGCGGGGTCGCGCGTCGAGATCGCGCATGTGATCGTCGGCGCCGATCGCAGCTTCGAGCGCAAGATCAAGAATCGCGGCAGCGCGGGCAAATGGTGCCGGCTGTGCGGGCGGCATGAGCGGCCGGTGCCGAGGATGGCGCGGTGAGCGCGACGGGATCGGAACTGCCGTCGCCGATGGGCCAGGCGGCGCTGCAATATGCGCGGCGGGGGTGGAAGGTGTTTCCGGTCCGCGAGCGCGACGGCGAGCCCTATCGCACCGCGAACGGGACCGAGAAACAGCCGAAAGCGAAGCAGCCCTATATCGGCAACGGCTTCAAGAATGCGACGACCGACGAGCGGCAGATCCGCGACTGGTGGCGGCGGTGGCCGCAAGCGATGATCGGCTTCGCGATAGGCGAGAGCGGCTATTTCGCGCTCGATTTCGATCCGCGCGTCGACGAGGAGACCGGCGAGGTTTTCGAACTGAAGGGACTGAAGGCCGGGACCGAGGCGCAGATCGGGTGCGAGCTGCCGATCAGCCTGGCGTCGCGCACGCAATCGGACGGGGTGCATGTAATCTATCGGCAGCCGCGCGACGGCGAGCCGATCCGCAACCGCGGCAACCTGCCCCGGCATGTCGATGTGCGCGGGCAGGGTGGCTATATCATCCTGCCGCCGTCGACGCTGTACCGCGAGGACGGCGGCGAAGGGCGCTATCGCTGGATCGAGGGGCGTCGCGACACCGACCCGGTCGAGGCGCCGGCCCCGCTGATCGCGGTGCTGCGCGAGCGAAAGCAAGCCGCATCGAAGGACATCGGCGGCGGCCCGCCGCCGGCAACCGACCCCCCCCTGCCCCGGAAGGTCGCCGCCGCCAACCCTTCCGCGATCAGCGAGACGGTGCGCAAATACGCCTTGTCGGCGCTCGACAGCGAGTGCCGCGAGCTGGCGTCGACGCCGATCGGCGGCGGGCGATGGGGCGGGCGCAACCAGGGCATCTATCATGCGGCGCTGAAAATGGGCGGGCTGGTGGCGGCGGGCGCGATCGGCGAGAGCGTGGTGCGCGCGGCGATCCAAGGGGTGATCGACGGCATGCCGGCGAACGACGACCCAGCGGGCGCGGCGCAGACGCTAGCGAACGGGCTGCGCGATGGTCAGGCGAACCCGCGCGACCTGCGCGAGATCGAGGCCGCCGCAGCGGCACGCGGATCGCGGGCGCGGCGATCCTCTGGCGCATCGCGGCTTCGCGACCCAGACCCTGATACTGGCAGAGATAGGCAAAGCTTCCGGATGGAAGGGTCCGACGCTGGTAGCGGCGGGCAGGGGCCGGGGGACGATGGCGGCGAGACCGAGGAGATCATGCGGCGATGCCTGTTCCGGCCGCACACCGACCTGGGCAATGCCGAACGCTTCCTCGAACGCCATGGCCGCGATTTCCGTTGGTCGCCGGCATTGGGCTGGCTGGGCTGGGACGGGCGGCGATGGGCCGTTCTCGACGACGACGCGGCCGACAAGAACAGCGTGCCCGCCGAGGTGATGGAGGCGATCTACCGAACGGTGCGCGCGATTCAGGACGAGGGCGAATATGTCGCGATGTCGGGTGGCAAGGAACCCGCGCGCGCGCTGGACGAATTCGACCATCCGCCGGTCCAACTGATGAAGCAATGGGCGCTGCACATCGAAACCGGTCGGCCCGACGACGGGCTGGATTATGTGAGCGAGGCGCGGGGCAATCCCTTATGGTCGGACATCATCCGCAAATGGGGGCGGACGACCGAGGCGGCGGGCAAGATATCGGCAATCGCGAAGCTGGCGCGGCCCAAGCTGGCGGTGCGCGTGGGCCAGCTCGACGCCGATCCGCTGGCGATCAATGTACTGAACGGCACGCTGCGGTTCCGCAAGCGGATGGTGGATGGAAAGATCAAGGCCGAATATCGACTATTTCCGCATGAGCGCGACGATCTGATCACCAAGCTGGCGCCGGTGCTGTTCGACCCATCGGCAACCTGCCCGATCTATGACGACTTGATCAGCTGGGCGCAGCCGAAGGCGGAGATGCGCCGCTATCTGCACGCATGGGGCGGATATTCGATGACCGGCGACACCAGCGAGCAGAAGCTGCAATGCTGGTACGGGCTGGGCGGTAACGGCAAATCGACGGTGATCGACGCATGGTCGAGCGCCTATGGCGATTATGCCGACACGATCGGCATCGAAAGCTTTCTGGATCAGGGGATCAAGAAGCGCGGCGACCAGGCTTCGCCCGATCTGGCGAAGCTCGCCGGGTGTCGGTTGTTGCGATCGTCGGAGCCCGAAGGCAATAGCCGCTTCGCGGTCGGCCTGATCAAGCTGGTGACGGGCGGCGAGCCGGTGCCGGTGCGTCACCTCAATCGATCCTTCTTCAACATGAAGGTGATGTTCAAGCTGACGATATCGTTCAATGAGAAGCCCGACATCAAGGAAACCAATGACGGCATCTGGCGGCGGGTCAAGCTGGTCGGATGGGGGCAGCGGGTGCGCGACGAGATCAATCCTTCCGGCACCCGCGACAAAGATCCCGACCTGCCGAAGAAGCTGCTGGGCGAGCTGAGTGGCATCTTCAACCGGCTCGTCGACGGGCTGATCGACTGGCTCGAGCATGGACTGATCGAGCCCGAGGACGTGATCCGCGATACGCTCCAATATCGCACCGAGAATGACCCGCTGGCGCGTTTCCTGCGTCTCTGCACTGTCCCCGACGCCGAATCGACCGCGCGATCTTCAAAGCTTCACGAACTGTTCGTGGCGTGGTGCCGCGTTGCCGACGAGGTCGAGTGGAAGCAGAAGGGATTCAGCAACGCGATGCTCGCCAAGGGCTATCAGAAGAAGGCCAGCGACGGGATGCACTGGCTCGGCATGCGCATGATCCGGGAGCCAAGCGATTTCATCGACGAGCATGGCCGCGCCAAGGCGTTCAGCCTGCCCGATGATGACGATGCTGCGTCTCCCCGCACCCCTGACCCCGCTGCGGACGAAGGTCTCGAGCGATGGGATGACCCCGATTATGGCCTTGAGCCGCCATGATCCTTCCGTCTGGAAGGATGGTGGAAGGGTGATCGGAAGGGAGAAATCGCGGTTTTCTGCGGATCTGGAAGGATCGGAAGGGTTTTGCGCGCGCCCACATGTGCGTGAATGGCGGCACGGGGCGCGCGGGGTTGAATGTTCGTCTCATGTGAAAGGTAACAAAAACCCTTCCGATCCTTCCAACCCTTCCAAATGAAAGATCAAGTGGTTGATTTAAGGGGATAGAAATGGACGATGTTCAATTGCCAAGCTTCCACGAAGCTTCCGACACCCTTCCGGGGGAAGAAACGACGTTCGAGGCGGTCGAGGATCGACTGATCGAGGCGATGGGCGTGCTACTGCGCTCCAGCGACCGCGAGTTGGGCTGGCTGCATGTCGGGTCGATGTCGCTCTGGCGGCAGACCAAGAGCGACATGACCGAGGCGGCGGCCGATGATCGGCCGATCGTGACCTGCGCGCTTACCAGGGCGGAGGTGGAGCGCGCCGACGAGGCGATGGGATGGGTGTTGCGGACAGTGCCGTCCGGCGACACCCGCAGGATCCTCGGGCTGGCCCTTACCCGGCAGGTGACTCGCGGCAAGGAGCGGACATTGTGGCCTTGGGTGTGGTCTGCGATGGGCGGAAAGGGCTCAGGATGGACCACTGACGGGCTCCGCAAGCGCTATGACAGGGCCATCGGCTCGATATGTGCTCGAATTAGTCGTTGAGTGTCAGCTATATAACAGGAAAAACACTTTCTGATGCCCGAGTGCAAATAAAGTATGTCCGTTTGGATAGGGTTTTGGGCTTATAGATCGATATGCTGAGGCATTCGCTTGCCGATGCATCCTCTCCTATCAAACTGCCGCGCCCCGCTCGCCATGTGCCTGCGGGGCGCGGCGCTTTTGGGCTACGTCGATGGGCAAGCTCGCCCGATTGCCCTCTCGTCTGGCGGCACTGCCGTCGAGGCTGGCAGCGGCGCCCGACGATCAGAAGGAGCGGCAGCGCTATCGCGACGCGCAGCCATGGCGGGCTTGGTATAAGACCGCCCGATGGCAGGCGCTGCGATGGTCGGTGCTGGTGCGGGACGTGTTCACGTGCCAGCGCTGCAAGCGCGTGGAAGCGGATACGTCGCAGCTGGTCGCTGACCATCGCAAGGCGCACCGCGGCGACGAGCGGCTGTTCTGGGACATCGGGAACCTGTGGACGCTGTGCAAGCGCTGTCACGACAGCTGGAAGCAGAGGCAGGAGCGCGGCAGCGGTATGGCGGGCCACAACGGCGGTCCACCGCTCGATCGATAGGGGGGGGGGGCGGGTCGAAAGTCTGGAGGGCCGCCCCGGCCTAGACCGCATACCGTCCCATTTGCAGATTTTTTTCTTGGGTGATGAATGTTCGACCTGTTCGGCGATCCGATCCCGGAAGGGCATAGCGGGCGCGGGAGGCCGCCGCATGTCGTCACTGACGAAAAACGCTTTAAAGTCATGCTGTTGCTGGCCCTCGAAAAGACCGAGGACGAGGTTGCGGCGGCGATCGGGATCACGGCGAAGACCTTGCGCAAGCATTATTCCCGCCTGCTGAAGGTGAGGGACGAAGCCCGGCTTCGGCTCGACGGAGAAATTTTCGCGGCGCTGGCGACCAAGGCCGCGACCGGCGACACCGGCGCGATCAAGGAGTTGAACCGGATGATCGAGCGCCACGACCATGCGCGCCTGGCGAAGTCGATCAGCAAACGCGGCAGTGAGCCGAAGGCCCCGCCGATGGGCAAGAAGGAGGCGGCGAAGCACGCGGCCGGCCAAATGCAGGGGCGGTTCGGCCGGCGCGAGCCTCCGCCCGGCATGTTGCAGTAACCGGCCATGACGTGGACCACGGCGTGTCCGGACTGGCGCGACAGGATCGTCGCCAGGGAAAGCCTGATGCCTTGCGAGCCGATCTTCGCGGACAAGGCGGCCGATGCTCTGAACGTGTTCCGGTCGCTGCAGATGACCGACCTGCCGATGAAGCGGGACGGCACCTGGCCGACCATGGGCGAGGTCTGCGAACCGTTCGTGTTCGACTTGGTCGCCGCGCTGTTCGGTGCGCAGGATCCGGTATCGGGCGAAAGCATGATCAAGGAGGCCATGCTCCTGATCAGCAAGAAGAATGGCAAGTCGACGATCGCCGCTGGCATCATGCTGACGGCGCTGATCCTCAACTGGCGGCACGAAGCGGAACTGCTCGTGCTCGCACCGACGATGGAGATCGCGAACAACAGCTTCGGGCCTGCCGCGAGCATGGTCAGGGCCGACAAGGAATTGTCGACGATCCTCAAGCCGATCGACCATCAGCGGACGATCAAGCATCTCGACACCGGCGCCGAGTTGAAGATCGTCGCGGCCGATGCCGGCGTTGTCGGCGGCAAGAAGGCAGGCTTCGTCCTGATCGACGAGCTATGGCTGTTCGGCAAGAAAGCCGGCGCGGATGCGATGTTCGAGGAAGCGACGGGCGGTCAGGCAGCGAGACCCGAAGGCTGGACGCTCTACCTGACGACGCATTCGGATGAAGCACCGGCCGGCGTGTTCAGGACGAAGCTCAACTATTTCCGGGGGGTGCGCGACGGCGAGATCGACGATCCGACCACGCTGCCGATATTGTACGAGTGGCCCGAAGATCTGGTCGAGGCGGAAGCGTATCGCGACCCGGAGATGTTCTATGTGACGAACCCGAATATCGGGAAGTCCCCGACGGTCAAGTTCATCCAGCGGAAGATCGACCAGGCTGAGCAGGGACTCGGCGAAGACGGCGACACGACCTTGCAGATCGTGCTGGCCAAATATCTGAACGTCGAAATCGGCATGCGGCTGAGCCGCTACAGGTGGCGGGGCACCGATCATTGGGAGCGGGCGCGCGATCCAGAGATCGTCTCGCTCGAAGATCTGATGAACCGCGCGGAGGTCTGCACGGTCGGCATCGACGGCGGCGGCCTCGATGACTTGCTCGGCGCGAATGTGATCGGCCGGTGCGCGGAGACCAAGCGCTGGATGACATGGGGGAAAGCGTGGTGCCATCCGTCGGTGCTGCTGCTTCGCAAGGAAATCGCGCCGAAGCTTCGGGAGTTCATGGCCCAGGGTGATCTCGTGCTGTGCGAGGAGCCGGATCAGGATCTCCGCGAGGTCGCGGATCTGATCGTCATGCTGCTCGAAGCCGGGCTGCTGCCCGAGGAATATGGCGTTGGTGTCGATCCGGCGGGCATCACCGCGCTGGTCGACGAAGTGCAGAGCCGGCCTGGCGTCGGTGACAAGCTGATGGTGCCGGTGACACAGGGCTTTCGTCTCTCGTCTGACGTGTGGGGCGCCGAGCGTCGGCTCGGCAACGGAACGCTGATCCATTGCGGCCAGGAGCTGCTGACGTGGTGCGTCGGCAACTGCAAGGCCGAGCAGCGGGGCAATGCTGTGATCATCACCAAGGAGACAGCCGGCAAGGCGAAGATCGATCCGGTGATCGCGATGTTCAACGCGCACCATCTGATGGCGCGAAACCCGACCGCAATCGGGTCGAGGAAATCATTTTGGGAAGCCGCATGATGAAAGCGCTCGCAGTTCGCATCCGCGCCGTTGCGCCGGCCGTCGCGCGCGATGCGGCCGGAATCGGCGGCTGCGCGATGGTCGCGGTCGGTACGGGCATGATCTATGTGCCGGCCGGCGTCATCGTCGGTGGTCTGATGCTGGTGGCGCTCGCGCTGCTGAGCGGGCGAGCCGCGGCGTGAAGGGCCTGTTCGGCAGTCTCGGCCTCGCGCTGAAAGAGGCCAGGCCGCTCGACATGCTGCCGGGTTTCCTGATGGGGCCCGACAGCAAGTCGGGCTTGAGCGTCAACTGGTCGACGGCCCTGCAGGTCTCCGCGGTGCTCGCCGTGATCAAGGTCGTGGCGGAAGGGATCGCGCAGAGCCCGTGCAAGCTGCGCAAGCCGAAGCGGGGCGGCGGATCGGAGGACGCCCGCGAGCATGATCTGTTCTGGCTGCTCTACCGCAGGCCCAATGGGTGGCAGACGGCGTTCGAATTCTGGGAGACGCTCGTCGCGCACCTCATGCTCGTCACCAACGCTTTCGTGTTCATCAGTCGGGCAACAGGCGGCAGGATCCTCGAACTGATACCGCTCGATCCCGGCAAGGTGACGGTCAGCCGCCTGGCGGACCTGACGCTGGTCTATGAAGTTCACGATGCTCAGGGCGGTGCGCGGAACATCCCGGCCAAGGACGTCTGGCATATTCGGGGGCTGAGCTGGAATGGCTGGATGGGCATGGAGTGGGTCCGGCTCGCCCGCGAGGCGATCGGTCTCTCGCTTGTGCTCGAACAAAGCCATGCCGAGCAGCACAAGAACGGGGTGTCGCCGAGCGGGGTCTATTCGGTCGAGGGTCCTCTGACCGACGATCAGCACAAGATGCTGACGAAGTGGCTGAAAGAATTCGCGACCGCCGACCGCGGTACGCCGATGGTGCTCGATCGCGGCGCGAAATGGCTATCACAGCAGATGACGGGCGTCGATGCCGAGCATCTCGCGACCCGCCGCTACCAGGTCGAGGAGGTCTGCCGCGCGGCCCGCGTCATGCCGATCATGGCGGGCGTGCCGGGGGCGGCGGGGGCCTATGACAATGGCGAGCAGATGTTCATCGCCCATGTCACGCACACGTTGCTGCCCTGGGGGGTGCGGCTCGAGCAGTCGGCGGAGGTCAATCTCCTGACCGACGAGGAGCTTCGCGCGGGCTGGCAGGTAAAGTTCTATTTCACCGCCATGATGCGGGGCGATTACAAATCGCGGCAGGAAGGCCTCCAGATCCAGCGCCGCAACGGCGTGATCAACGCCGACGAGTGGCGCGAGCTGGAGGATATGAACCCGCGCGGTGACCTGGGCGGGCCTCAGTACATCGTCGAATCGAATATGGCGCTGCAGGACGGACGGGATCTCCCGCCACCGTCCAAGGCACTCTCGACCAAAGCGGAGTAGGTGATGGACCGTCTTGCATTCGACTGCGAGGTCAAGCTCGCGGGCGACGATGCCGCGACCGGCACCGTCGATGGCTATGGATCGGTGTTCGGTCTGCTCGATCGCGGCGGCGATATCGTCCTGCCCGGCGCATTCAAGACGTCGATCGCCGACTGGAAGCGCAAGAAAGCGATGCCGCCGATGCTGTGGCAGCACGATCCGCGCATGCCGGTCGGCGTGTGGACCGATATCGCCGAGGATGAGAAAGGTCTGCGGCTCAAGGGCCAGCTGGTCATGGACGTGCCCCAGGCGGCGGCGGCACGCGCGCTGATCGCCGCGGGAGCGGTCAAGGGCCTCTCGATCGGCTATCGCACCGTCAAAGACGAAATCGATCGCACCACCGGCGCTCGATCGCTCAAGCAGGTCGACCTGTGGGAGGTGTCGCTGGTGACCTTCCCGATGCTGCCGGAAGCCCAGATCACCGGGATCAAACAGGATATCGACCCGCGCGAGCTGGAGCGCGCGCTGCGGTCGGAACTGAATTTGTCGAGCGCGGACGCCGTGAAGGCCGTCGCGATCGTCAAGAAGCATCTCCGTGACGGAGGTGATGGCGAGCCCCGGTCCCGTGAGGGGGTAACCGATGTGCTCATGTCCCTGCGCAAAGCGGCCTCGGCCCTGCGCTAATCGGAGAGTTATCATGTTCATCGGACGTCAGGGCGCGTTCCTCGCGGGCGCGTCTCCCATTGCGCTTGCCGCGGCCCCGGAAACCAAGGACGACAATCTCACCGTAGAGGTGAAGAAGGCCGTCGAAGATCTCGGCAAGCTGTTCGAGGACTTCAAGTCCAAGAATGACGAGCGGCTCAAGCAGGCCGAGAAGAAGGGCGAGGACGCCGTCACCAAGGACGAGGTCGAGAAGCTCAACAAGGCGATCGACGACGGCCAGGCCGAGCTCAAGAAGCGTCTCGACGAGATGGAGACCAAGGCCAATCGCCTCGCGCTGAGCGGGGGCGATGCGGCGGCCGAGATCAAGGCAGCGGCCTACTTCGCCGAACTTATCGGCGCGAAGGCGTACACCCCGGATCAGCTCAAGGAGTATAAGACCGATCTCGACAATTATCTGCGCCGGATGGAGGTCAAGGCCACCACGATGCAGGTCGCGTCGGATCCGTCGGGCGGTTTCTGGGTCACCCCGGACACGTCGGGCCGAATGGTCAAGAAGATCTACGAATCGACGCCGATGCGGCAGCTCGCAAATGTGGTCTCGATCGGTACCGACGCGCTCGAAGGACCGATCGACAATGGCGAAATGGATGCGCAGTGGATAGGCGAGAAGCAGACCCGCGCCGCGACCGACACGCCGCAGATCGGCATGTGGCGCATTCCGGTCAACGAACTCTATGCCTATCCGATGGTCACCCAGAAGCTGCTGGAGGACTCGAAGATCGACGTCGAGGCGTGGCTGGGCGACAAGGCGGCGAGCAAATTCCCGCGCAAGGAGAACAGCGCTTTCATCAACGGCGACGGCGCGCTCAAGCCGAAGGGCATTTTGTCCTACGATTTCGCCACGACCGCCGATGACACCCGCGCCTGGGGCACGTTCCAATATGTGTTTTCGGGCACCAATGGTGCGTATGCCGCGGACAAGCTGCTCGATCTGATCTTCGAACTCAAGGCCGGCTATCGCCAGAATGCGCGCTTCCTGACCAACAGGCGGTCGATCGCAGCGATCCGCAAGCTGAAGGACGGCCAGGGCAACTATCTCGTCGATCTGCGTCTGCGCGATAGTGCGCTGGTCGAGAGCATCTTCGGCTTCCCGGTCGTCGATGGCGAGGATATGCCGGCAATCGCAACCAACAGCTTCAGCATGTTGTTTGGCGATTTCGCGGAAGCCTACACGATCGTCGACAGGCTCGGCATCGGCGTCGTCCGCGACAACATCACGACGCCGGGCTTCGTCAAATATCACATGCGCAAGCGTGTCGGCGGCGGCGCCGTAAATTTCGAAGCCGTGAAGGCGATGAAGCTCGGAACGTCCTGATCCGAGTGCATGCCGGACATTGACCGGTTCGAGGCGGCGGCGGTGTCGCCGCCTCCCATCCACATCATCGAAAGGATCAAGCCATGACCCCCGAACGGGACCAGGCCACGAGCATTTTTCCGGTTATCGCCATTGGTGCTGCCGTGCTCTCGGCCGACAACACACCGGCCGCGATCGACGTGCGCGACTATGGATCGGCGACGCTGCTGCTTCATATCGGCGTCGGCGGCATCACTTTCTCGGGAACGAACAAGATCGAGTTCGTCCTGACGCACAGCGATGACGACACGACCTATACGAACGTCACCGATGACGACCTGATCAAGGACAGCCTTGCGCCGGCCACGGTCACGAGCGGCATCATTCGCGCGCTGACCTCGGCGCACGCCGCGGCGACGACCCAGAAGCTCGGCTATGTCGGCGGCAAGCGCTACCTGAAGCTGCTCGCCGACTTCAGCGGCACGCACGGCACCGGCACGCCGATCGCGGCCACGGTGGTACGCGGTCGCGCCGGCTTGCGCGGCGCGGCCTGAGCCTGATCGGGCGGGCTCCGGCCTGCCCGCATTTTCGGAGACGACGATGCTGATCACGCTCGCGGAGGCGAAGGCGCAACTCAACCTCGAAGAGGACGAGACCGACGATGATGCCCTTATCGAGGGCTATATCGCCGGGGCGACTGCGCATTTCGAGCAGTGGGGCATCGTCGTCGACCGGGAGGAACGAAGCTGGTCGTTCGATCGGTTCGGCGCGCTCATGGTCATTCCGGCGACGCCGGTCGATCCGGAGACGGTGGCGGTCAGCTATCTCGACAGTTTGGGCGTCGAGCAGTCGCTTACCGAATTCCGGGTGGTACCGATCGGCAAGCATCATCTGCAGCTGCTGCCGGCGATCGGATCGGACTGGCCGACGGCGCCGGCGGAGGATGGGGTGATCATGGTGACGGCGACGGCGGGGTTTGTCGCGGTGCCAGGCGAGGGCGATCCGCCGACCAGTGCCGGAATGCCCGAGGATCTCAAGGTCGCGGCGAAGATCTTCGTCGCACACCGGTACAAGAATCGCGAGGGCGGCGACGCGGCCGGCGCGATCGAGGAGCTTATCGACCCCTACAGGTTGCGGCGGATATGATCGCGGCCGGGAAGCTCAGGGATCGGATCACGATCGAGGTGCGGGAGGTGACGCCCCATCCCGAATATGCAACGCCGGTTGAAGGCGAGTGGGTCGAATATATCACGGTGCGGGCGGAGGTGCAGGATTTCCTGCCGAGCAAGGGCGATACCGTCGTCGAGGGCGTGAGCCTGGCGAGGCGGCCTTGCCGCATCCGTATCCGCCGTCGGCGTGACATCACAAGCGCGATGCGGGTGAAGATCAAGGATCGGGTGCTGCGGATCGTGACGACGCCGGCCGAGATCGACAATGGCGACATGACGGAGTTCGTGGCCGAGCAATGGTCGACGGGAGGGCAGGAGCCATGAACCGCAACTTCCCGGTGCGCGGGGTCGCCGATCTCGATCGGTTCCTGTCGGCCTTTCCGAAGAAGCTGGAGACGGCGGCGTATCGGCAGGCGTTGACGGCGGCGGCGGCGCCGATCCGGGACGCGGCGAAGTCGCGGGCGCCGGGGCGGATCAAGGGACTGATCAAGTCGGGAAGCCCGCGCAAGAACCAGGACGGCAGCTTCTCGATCCGGGTCTATGTCGACGAGCGGAAGGGCTCGATCGGCTTTGTCGGCTATTTCATCGAATATGGGGTCCGGCCGCATCTGATCATTGCGCCCGGCGCGGCACTCGACGCGCTGGAGGGTTCGCTGAAACCGCTCAAGAGCGGACGGCGGCGCTCGCGAGCGACGCTGATGCGGCATCTCAACCGCAAGGAGCGCGATGGAAGCCTGGTGATCGACGGCAAGTTCGTCGGGCCGGTGATCCGCCATCCCGGTTTCGGCCCCAAGCCGTTTTTGCGGCCGGCGCTCGACATGATGGCCGAAGAGGCGGTGCGGATGTTCGGGGACAAGATCCGGGCGTTCATCGAAGGCAAGACAGGCTTCGCGGTCCCGCTCGACGAGGTGGCGTGATGGACGGCGTCGCGGCGGTGCGAGCAGTGCTGATCGCCGATGCGGAGTTGCTCGCGATGGTGCCGGCAGGTCGGGTCATGGGCGGCATATTGCCGATGGGCTTTTCGCTCCCGGCGATCGAGATCGTCTCGATTTCGAAGGTCAACCTCAAGCTGCTCGAGCTCGAGCCGACGCGGATGGTGACCGAGCGGGTGCAGGTGAACGGCTATGCCGCCGACTATCCGGCGATGAAGGCGCTGATGGAGGCGATCGAGCGGGCGGGCGAGCAGCTTTACCCGGAGATAGCGGGGATATCGAGCGTGACGATCCAGGGCGACGGCACCGGGCCGGACGATCTGCTCGATGGCCCGTCGATCTATCTCGGCTCGCAGGATTTCAAGGTCATCTACACCAAGGCGAGATGACCGCGCGCGTTTTCTAGGCCGCGATTTTCGAGCCGCTGGATCATGGGATCCGGCTCGCAATCGCTCATCGAGGAGTTGGTTATGGCGGACATTGCGATCACGGCGGCCAATGTGCTCGCCAAGGGCGGGGCGAGCGTCGTCAACAGCGTTGCGGGCGCGGCGATCACCGCCGGCCAGCTCGTCTATTATGACAGCGCCGCCGCCAGCTGGAAGCTGGCCGACAATGACAGCGCGACCGCGGCGGCACGGTCGCCCGGCGGGATCGCGCTCAACGGTGCGGCGGCCGGACAGCCCCTCGCGGTGCTCAAATCGGGTCCGATCATAATCGGCGGCACCCTCACCGCAGGCGTCGCCTATTATCTGTCGGCGACCCCTGGCGGGCTCTGCCCGGTCGCCGATCTGGGCACGGGCAAATATCCGACGATCATCGGCATCGCGAAGTCGACCACGGTGCTCGACGTCAAGATCCACGAATCGGGCGTGGCGCTGTAAGCCATGGACGGCAAGGCGGCACGGCGCTTCCGGCTCGACGGAAAGCTCTATCGCAAGGGCTGGTCGATCAGCCTGCCCGATGCCCAGTTCGAGGATCTGCGGCGGGCCGGCCTGGTCGAGTATCCGCCGCCCGCGAAGACGCGACGGACCAAGGCGCCGCCCGCCGCATAGCGGCGCGTGCGCAAAGAGGATTGCCGCTCCCGGCAATGACCAGCCCCGCCACCGGCGGGGTTTTTCTTATGGAGACACCAGATGGCCGATTTCGTCACCGGCGCCGGGGCCACATTTTGGCTCTGCTCGGATGCGCCCCCGACCTATAACCAGGCGGGCTATGAAACGCTGAGCTTCACCAAGGTCGGCAAGACCACCAATATCGGCGACATCCCCAGCAAGACCTTCCAGGAGGTCGTGCTCAACTATCTCGAATCGGCCGGTGAAGACGTTGCCAAGGGCGGCTATTCGCTCGGTGCGCAGACGATCGTCGTCGCGCTCGATGCCGACGATGCCGGACAGGCGCTGGTCGCGAGCGCGATCGAGGATGTCGAGGCCTGGTCGGCCAAGCTCGCACATCCAAGGCTCGGCACGATCTATGCCCGCGCGCTGGTGATGGGTGGCCCGAAAACCTGGGGCGACCAGAACACCCCGGCGACCTGGGCGATCACGATCCGCTACAAGATCGTCAGCGCCACCGAGGACGGCATCGTTACCGTCGATCCGGCCTGATCCCCATAGGCCCGTGAGCCTTCGGCCTCGCCTCGGGCGAGGCCTTTGCTCCCGTCCGCGTCACGGAGCGGGCGGGAGCACCCTTCCGTGAGAGGTAGAATATCATGGCAATCAAGCGTGTTCCTCCCGTCGGCCTGATCCGGCTGAAAAACCCCGACAACAGCCTGATGGTCGGCGACGACGGCAACCCCTCCTATGCACGCGGCCAATCGCCGTCCTCGAAGGTCTGGCAGGCGGCGAATGCGCAGATGCACCGGGCGGGCCTGAAGCGTGTCCGCGAAGGCGGCGGCCGGATCGAGGCGATGGCCGACAGCCCGGAAGACAGCGTCGATTTCCTGCGGGCGGTGGTGGACGAATTCATCAACCTGCCGTCCGGCATCAGCGATGCGCCGCTCTCGGGCAAGGATCTGGTCAACGCCGTCCTGGCCGATGAAGAACTCGGCTATATCAAGGACTTCCTCAAGGACGAGATGAGGGACTGGGGCGCTTTTTTGCCGCTGTCCACGCTGGGCTCGCCGACTGGGTTCGCTTCCATGTCTGGCTGAGCACGGCCGAAGAGTTCGACCAATCGGGCTCGGGTCCGAAGCCCGACCCCGAGCCGCGCGAGAAAAGGCTCGATCGCGAAGGTGCGCTGCCCGACTGGCCGGACAATCCGGCGCCACACATCACCGACTGGCTGTTCGAGATCGGCCCCGTTTCGGCGGGTGCCATGGGCGAAGGGCCGGTCAGCTGGATCGAGATCAACGCCTGGTGCGAGCGCACCGGCATCGAGCTCGATCCATGGGAGGCGCGGACGATCCGGGCGCTTTCGACGGCCTATGTCGCGCAGGCGCACAAGTCGCGGAAGCCCGACTGCCCTTCGCCGCTCGATGAAGAGCGGAAGGTGGCGGCCGATCAGAGCGAGCGGGTCGACGCGCAGTTCGCGGCGATGTTCGCGAGCCTGAAGGCCATGAAGAACGCACAGCGGCAGGCGGGCATCAGCCGCCGGCCGCAATCGATCAACTGACGGAGGCGACGATGGGGGTGAGGGCAGGCGGCAATCCGCGTCTGGCAATCGACGTCGTCGCCGAAGTCGCGCGGCTGCAGGCGGATTTCGACAAGATCAAGAAGATCGTGAAGGACGGATCGGCGCAGATCGCCGCTGACACCAAGGCGGCGAACGACAATCTCGGTCGGATGGCGGGAGGGCTCGGCAAGTTAACACCGTCCGCAAAGCAGGCGGCGTTCGGGATGCGCAATCTCGGCTTTCAGGTGCAGGATCTCGGCGTGCAATTCGCCCAGGCGGCAAACAGCTCGGACCCGTTGCGCGGGGTGATGATGGCGCTGGTCATGCAGGGTCCGCAGATCAAGGATGCGTTCAACCAGACGGGCAAGAGTTTGACCGGCCTGATCACCGGCTTCGTCTCGGCCAATCCGCTGATCGCGGGCGTGGTTGCCGTGCTGGGGCTGGCCACCGCGGCGTTCGCGCTGTTCACGGCCGAGACGAGCAAGTCGGCCGAGCTCGACAAATATGCCGCCTCGCTTGGGCTCACCAAGGAGGAGATGGCGAAGCTGACCGACGTCGGCGTCACCGCTGGCGACATGTTCAAGGGACTGTGGCGCACGATCGATCAGGGCCTGGGCGCCAGCGCCGTATTCCAGGCGATCAAGGCCTGGGCGACCGACGCCTTCAAGACGGCGCTCGGATGGGCCCAGAGCTTCGCAGCGTTCGCCTGGTCGGCCTTCGCCGGCACGGCCAACGCCGCGATTGCGATGGGAACGGCGGCCAAGCAGGCGCTGACCGGCGATTTCGCCGGTGCCTTCGACACGATCCGCAACATCCCGAAGGGATATGCGGACGCGTTCGACAAGGCCAAGTCGGCGATGTCCGGCTTCTTTGCCGAATGGCAGCGCAATTCGATCGTCGTCGCGAAGGAGCGGATCGGGGCGCAGGCCGCGAAGCTGATCGACGATCGCACCGAAAAGAAGCTGAAGGACCAGGCCAAGGCCGCACGAGAGGCGGCGGCGGCGCTTAAAGCCCGCACGGACGAACTGGCGCGAGCGCACCAGGAGGCCGCCAAATGGGCGAATGATTTCAAGTTCTTCAGGGGCGACAACCTGCCAATCAAGGCCCCGTCGCTTGACTTCGAGCTGCCGATGGAGCGCGAAAGGCGCTTGCAGGACGAGCAGCGCCAAAAGGGCGTAGATGGTGCCCGGAAGATCGCCGAGCTGATCGGCGGAAAGATCGGCAGCCGGCTCGATCGGCTGATCTCCGCGCTCGACAAGGCGTTCAAGGATTTGTTCAGTAAGCTGCAGGAAATGCTCGGCGGGCTTGGCAAGGTCTTTGGCGAGTGGATGAAGGGCGCGGGGGTAGGATCGGCCGCCGCGAAGCTCACGGGCGGCAGCGGGCTGGGGGGCGCGATCGGCGGCGCGATCGGCAAGGGCGTCGGTGGCCTGCTCGCGCCCATGCTCGGCAAGCTGGGCGCCTTCGCCGGGCCGCTCGGCGCCATCGCCGGCGGCATCCTGGGCGGTGTCGTTGGTGGCCTGTTGAAGAAGGTGAAGAAGGCGAGTCAGACGGTCGAGATCATCGCCGGCGATGCGGTAATGGGCACGCTGCAGGGTAACAGCTCGAAGCTGAAGGCCGCGGCGACCGCGATGGGCAACAGCCTGATCAAGGGCCTGCTCGATATCGCCGATCAGTTCAGCGCGTCGCTCGGCGACGGGATCAAGATCAGCATCGGCAAGCGCGACAAGACGTTCCGCGTCGACCTCGAGGGGCTCGGCCGCACCAAGAACATGCCGAAATTCGACACCGAGGAAGCGGCGGTCGCCTTCGCGATCCAGGAGGTGATCAAGCGCGGTGCGCTGGTCGGCCTGCGCGCGGGCACCGAGGCGCTGCTCAAGGGCGAGGGCGACCTGCAGGCCCAGCTGCAGAAGGCGATGCAGTTCGAGAATGTCTTCAAGGAACTCGCGCAGCGGGCGAACCCCGCCGTCAGCGCGATTGAGGCGGTGACCGCCGACTTCCGCAAGCTCGTCGATATTTTCGACGAGGCCGGGGCCACGGCCGAGGATTATGCGAAGCTCCAGGAGCTGCTCGTGATCCGCCAGAAGGAGGCGCTGCAATCGGCGATGGAGCCGATCCGGTCGATGCTCGACGATCTGAAGGCGAAGGCGGACAGCGCGGGCGAGGCGGTCAAGAGCGCCTATGCCGAGGTGATCGCGCGCGAGGCCGATGCGATCGAGACATATAAAGGTTTCCTTCGCGATCAGCAGTCGATGTACGCCCAGGCGGCACAGAAGCTGCGCGACTTCTCGTCGTCGATCTTCGGCGACGACACGCGATCGACCGGCAATCTGAAGAGCCAGTTCGCCGCGCTGATCGCATCGGCCAAGGGCGGCGATGCGGGCGCGATCGACGCGCTGCCGGGGGTCGGCGCCGATCTGGTCAGGTCGATCCGCGCAACGGCGAGCGACCGCGTTTCGATGCTGCGCGAGCTGGCGCGGGTGAAGGCGCAGACCGACGCTGTCGCGGGCGCCGTGCAGGGCAAGGCCGATGGGGTTCAACGGCAGTTGGCGGCGCTCGGCGATATCGAGATGACGATCGACCAGGCGGCGGCGCAGATGCAGACGGCGGTGGCGGCGGCCGATCAGGCGCGCGCGCAGATGGCGCTGCTGAGCGAACTGAAGGACGTCGATCTGAGTTTCGGAGATGCGGTCGCGGCCTATGAGGCGGCGAAGGCGGCGCGCGACGATCTGTTGCGCGACATCACCGCGGCGGGCTTCGCCGGCATGATCGAGGTGCAGAAGCAGACGGCGGCGCAGCTGCTGACCGCACTGACCGCCGCCGCATCGGCGGCGGCCAAGGCCCAGGCCGATGTGGCGGCGCTGATCGACGCAAACCGGGCGGCACAGGCCGCGGCGACGGTCAAGGCGGCGAACGATAATAGCTATGCCAATCTGTTCGGCCGGCTCGGTATTCCCGGCTTCGCGGCGGGCGGTTCGTTCGGCGGCGGCGTGCGGCTCGTCGGCGAGCGCGGGCCGGAGGTCGAGGCGACCGGGCCGAGCCGGATCTGGACACGGGACCAGATCGCAGGGGCGATGGGCGGCGGGGCTGACGCGGTGTTGCGCGAGCTGATCGCCGAGGTCGCCGCAATGCGCATCGAGGTGCGCGCCAATCTGGAGACGGTCAGCATCAACACGGGCCAGATGAGCCGGGACATCCATGGTTCGATGAAGGGCAATATCCTCACCGTGCGTGCCGATCAGGGTCAGCCCTTGCCGGTGAGGGTGGCCTCGTGAAGCTGGTTCGCTCCGCTGTCATCGACGACGCGAGTCTGATTTCGTCGAACGTGCCGGAGACCGTTTCCGCCTATAGCGGCACCGCCGTCTATGTGCTCGGCGGGCAGGCCCGAAGCGCCGATCGCGTCTATGAAAGCAAAGTCGGCGAAAGCTTGGGCACGGCTACGATGACGATCGCGTCGCCATGCGTGGTGACTCGCAACGGGCACGGCCTGGCGGCAGGAGCTCCGATCTGCTTCACGACGACCGGGGCGTTGCCGACGGGCCTGGTCGCCGGCACGATCTATTATGTGATGGCGGCGGGTCTGACCGCCAACGCCTTCCAGCTCGCGGCGACGGCAAGCGGCGCGGCGATCAACACGTCGGGAAGCCAATCTGGCACGCACACACTGATTTCGAACCCGAATGTCGGCAAGGCGGTCGGCGACACAGACTATTGGATCGACATCGGGCCCACAAACCGGATGGCGATGTTCGACACGGTCAATGGCACGCGGACGGCCGGCGTGCCGACGATCGAGACGGTGACGCAACCTGCCGGCCGGATCGACTGCATAGCCCTGCTGAATGTCGATGCCACCTCGATCCATGTCACGATCAGCGACGCTATCGACGGGGTCTTTTTCGACGAAGACTTCAACATGGTGTCCAACAGCGGCATCCTCGACATCCACGCCTATTATTACGAGCCCGTTGTCAGGAAGGCCGATCTGATCATCACCGGCCTGACCCCCTATGTCTCGCCGACGATCGAGATCACCATCACCAAGGACGGCGGATCATCGCAGGTCGGCACATTCATCACCGGCCAGGTCAGGACGATGGGGGCGACGCTGATCAGCCCGCAAGTTGGGCTCAAGGACTATTCGCTGATCGAGGTCGACGATTTCGGCGACTATACATTGATCCCGCGCGATTATTCGCTGACCGGCAATTATCGGGTCAGCGTGGCGAACGGCTTTTTCGACGAGTTCGTGCGGCTGATGGGCGGGTGCCTGGGTCGCGCGACATTGTTCATCATGAGCGAAAAATTCGCCGCGATGGCGATGTTCGGGATCGTCCGGGAATGCACCCTCGAGGTGCCCTACCCCGAGACGTCGCTATGTTCGCTCAACCTTGAAAGGCTTACCTGATGCCGGCGCCGACGACACCGCCCACGATCGACGATCTCCCGCCAGCGGCCGTGCGTGGATCGGCTTCCGATGGCGATGCCTTCGTTGCGATTGCCGATATGTTCAATGCGGCCCAGCAACCTTTCGGGGTGCAGATCGGCGCGGTCGCGAGCTGGATGTATGGAACGGCGGGCGATGTCTTTGCCGACGCCAGCACGGCAACGGCAGCAGCGGCCAGCGCCGTGGCAGCAGCGGGTGCTGCAAAGTGGGTGAGCGGGACGAGCTATGTCGAGGGCGACGTCCGCTGGTCGCCGATCGATTATAAGAGTTATCGCCGCAAGACCAATGGCGCCGGCACCACCGACCCCTCGCTGGATGGCACGAATTGGGCGGCGCTCGGCGGCCTCGGCGATGTGCTGCTGACCGCCGTGCAGACGCTGACCAACAAGACGCTGACGACACCGACGATCAGCAGTCCGACGATCGATGGGGCGATCACCGAAGACGTTTACACAATCCCCGACAGTGGCGCGGTCGTGATCGACCCGCGTAATGGCTCGATCCAGAAATGGACGCTCGGCGCGAACCGAACGCCTACGGCCGCGAATTTTCAGGTCGGAGACTCTGTCACGATCAAGATCGCGGACGGCGCGGCCTATGCCGTAACCTGGACATCCATCTTGAGCGCTAGCGATTGGCTTTGGGGGATCGTGCCTTCGCTCCCGACCACCGGCTATGGCGTCGTAGAGATCTGGCGAGACCAGGATGGCTATCATGGATCGTTCGCCGGGACGATGGCATGACCCTGGGACGACGACTTCGGGCCGCAGCGCGCCCGACTTGTGATATCCTTCTCGTCGCAGGCGGTGGTGGCGGTGGTGGCGAGGCTGGTGGCGGTGGTGGCGGTGGCGACGTGCTCCCGTTTCAGACGGCGATCGTGCCGGGCTCCTATTCGGTCACGGTCGGGACGGGCGGTGCGGGTGGCGCGGACGTATCTGGCAGCAGCGGCGCGGGTGTCGCGGGCGGCGACAGCACGATTCTCGGCCGAACGGCGAAGGGAGGAGGGCGCGGTGGCAGCACCGCGGCCGGAGCTCCAACCCGCCCCGGCGGGGCAGGCGGCAGTGGCGGCGGCGCAGGCACAGGTAATGGCACCACCACTACCGTCGCTGGCGGCGCCTCGACCGGCGCGGGCTTCGCAGGGGGCAGCGCAGGAGGCGTCAATCTCGGCGGCGGCGGTGGCGGCGGCGGCGCGGGAGGTGCCGGTGGCGATGGCGCAACAAATGGCGGCGCTGGTGGCGCCGGCCTGTCTAGCTCGATCAGCGGCAGCACGGTCATCTACGGCGCCGGCGGCGGCGGCGGCTCCTACAATGGCGTCCGCGGCAGCAACCCGTCTGGTTACGGCGGCGTCGGAAGCGGCGGCCAGGGCGGAGGAAACAACACCGTCACCAGCGCCGGCAGTGCCGGGCAGAATGGCCGGGTGATCATCCGTTATCCGACCGGGTCGATGAGCGCATCGGGCGGCACGATCACCACCAGCGGCGGCTACACGATCCACACATTCACCAGCAGCGGCACCTTCACGGTCAGTTGAGCGGAGCATTTATGGCCTACATCCTGATCGCCGACGGCAGCCCGACCTATCCCTATTCGGTCGACCAACTGCGCGCGGACAATCCCGACACCTCGTTCTCGGCGGTTATCCCCGACGAGCGGCTTGCCGATTGGGGGGTCTTCCCGGTCGCCCAGATCGCTGCGCCAGAGGTCGAGGCGGGCGAGACCGCCGAGGAGGGCGCACCGGCGCTCGTCGATGGCGTCTGGACGATGAGCTGGATCGTCCGCGATCGGACGCCGGAGGAGTTGGTCGCGGCGAAGGCCGCCAAGCTGGCGGCGGTCAAGGCGCAACGGGATATGGCGATCGACGCCGGGGTGGATGTCGCCGGCGTCGGCCGGTTCGACAGCGATCCTCTGTCGCGCGCTAACATCAACGGCGCGGTGACCGGCGCGATGCTGGCCCAGGGGGCGGGGCAGCCCTTCGCGGTCAACTGGAAGATGCAGGACAACAGCATCATCGCGCTCGATGGCGCGGGGATGATCGCGGTCGGCCTGGTCGTGCTCGGCCATGTCACCGCCTGCCATGAAAACGCGCAGGCAATCGGGCTGGCGATCGACGCGGCCGAGGATTTCGACACCCTCGAGGCAATCGATCTTGCGGATGGCTGGCCCTGATCCAGCTCGTCGCCGCTGTTGCTTTGGCCCGCTTCGCGCGGGCTTTTTAATGCCCGGAGACAGTGAAGATGGGGAGCGAGACTGCGATCCAGTTGGTGATTGCCGCGCTGACGGGCGGCGGCGGGACGCTTCTCTTTCAGGCTGCGGGCGGATGGTTCAAGGAACGTGCGCGCGATCGGCGCGCGGATCGCTTCTCCGGCGTCAAGCTCGAGGAACATCGCGACCGGCTGACCTTCGATCTGCTCGAAGCGGCGCGCGAGGAACTCAGCGATCTGCGCACCGAGGTGAGCGAGCTGCGGCCGATCAGCATCCGGGTCGCGCATCTCGAAGAGGCGCTCGATCATATCCACGCGCTGCTCCACGCTGAGGGCGATGTGGAGACGCGCGCGGCCGAGCGGCGCGCGAAGGCCTTTCTGCGGCGGATGCGGCCGGAGATCGGCGATCTGCGCCAATCGGCCCAGGTCGCGACCAGCGCGAAAAATGTGATCGGCGACATCTCGGGAGAAGCACAATGAACGCGCGGCTGCGCAAGGAGCTGGCGGTCGCGGCACCGATCGGCCGGGGCCGGAGTGCGGGCGCCAAGCTCGTGCAGGAATATCTGAACGTGAACGGCGTGATCGTCACGGTCGACGGCGACTGGGGGCCGGCGACGGCGCGGGGGATCGACCTGTTCCGCAAGGGCGCGACGACGGTCGATCAGGCGCTGATGACCGCGCTGGCGCAGCCGCTGCTGCGGGCGACCACGCCGGCCGCCTCGGCCAGTACCCTCGCCGGCAACATCGTCGAGACAGCGGTGCAGAATATGGCACCGCGACCGATCGAGATCGGCGGGCAGAACGCCGGGCCGTGGGTGCGCCATTATATGGACGGGCATGAGGGGCCGGACTGGCCCTGGTGCATGGGCTTCGTCACCAGCGTGATCGCGCAGGCCGCGGCGGCGCTCGGCGGCAAGCCTCCCGGCCATCTTGCGCGCAGCTATAGCTGCGATGTCGTCGGCGGCCGGGCGAAGGCGGCAGGAAGGCTGGCGCTCGGCACGTCGGGCGAGGTGGCGCCGGGCTGCGTCTTCCTCGTGCCGGCAGCACGAAGCGGCGACTGGGTCCATACCGGCATCATCATCGACCTCGACCCCGAGACCTTCTCGACGATCGAGGGCAATACGAACGACGACGGGAGCCGCGAGGGCTTCAAGGTCTGCAGCCGGATAAGGCGGCGCGACCGGCTCGATGTCGTGCTGATCTGATCTTCCAAGCAAGAGGTAAACCGATGGACGACCTACCAAATGCACCCATCAGGGTGCAGCCGACTTCGCTCGTGCCGATGATCATGAATTTCTTCCGTCAGGTCGCGATAGCGGTCGGCTTTATCGGCCTGCTCGTGGCGCTGGGCTGGAAGCGGGATCTCAACGGCTTCATCGCTGCGCTGCAGGGTGATCAGGCACTGCTCGCGGCGACGGCGATTGCCGGGATCGCGGGCTCGCTCAGCTCGCTGTGGCGGACCTGGCGCAACGAGAGCCAGAAGCGGCAGCTGGCGCAGCTGGTCGACGATCATTTCGCCCAGATCAAGGCGCATGGCCCGCTCAAATATCTGGCGATAGTCGCGGCCGGGCTGTTCGTCACGAGTTGCGCGACAATGGCGGCGGTCACGCCGGCGCAGCGGCTTTATGAGGCCCGCGCAGCCTATGTCGTCGCGCAGACGGCGGCGGTCGCCTATGCCGAGAGCCCGACAGCCTCGCCCGCGATCGTCGCGGCGATCGTCCATGCCCGCGCCGCCGCGAAGCCGGCGATCGGCTATGCCGATGCCTATGTCGATTGCCACGCGCTCAACCGGCCGGTGACGGTGATCGACGGCCGCGAACTGCCCTGCTCGAGCTTCGATTTCTCGACCGCGCGGATGAGCCAGGCGGCCGTCGCATTGCGCGCCGCAGTCGCCCAGCTCGTCGCGCGATAGGAGAAAGTGACATGGACCATGCAAGGATCGCCCTCGCGCTGCTCGATGGCGTGATCGCCGGCGCGATCAGCTATGAGCGGGCCAAATTGGCGAGCGACCAGATCAAGACGATGATCGCTGAGGGTCGCGACCCGACAGCGGAGGAATGGGACGCGCTACGCGCCGAGGGGATCGCGCTCGATACGCGCCTCGACGCCGCCGCGGCTCGCCTGAACGACTGAGCGCCGCCGCCAAGCTCGACCCGACAATCTGACGAAAGGACAAGCCGATCATGCCCATGAACCGGGATCAACATGCCGCCACGCTCTCCTCTTACGGGCGCAACGGCAGCGTGGTCGATCTGAGCTCGACCGATGCGACGCTTGGCGCCACCGTCAAGGGCGTGGTGGTGACCAGTATTGCAGGCGGCGCGAACCTGGTGATCAGGCCCAAGGACGGCTCCTCGGACATCACCTTCACCGGCGTCGTCGTGGGCTTCGTGCCGCCCTATGTGCCTGGGATAGTCAGGCGGACCGGCACGACCTGCAGCCTCGCCACGATCGAGGACTGATCGATGTCGCGGATGTCGCTGCAGCTGAGCGTGAGCCTTGGGGCAATCGCCATGCTGGACGCGGGGGGAGGGGCTGCACCCGCAACCTTCACCATGCCCGACAATTGGGATTTCGCGGTCTTTGGAGACAGCCGATCCACCCTTGGCGGCGCCAACCCCCCGACCGCGATTGGTTCTGGCACCTTCATCTACACCAACCCTCTCGGTGGTCTCGACTTTTGGTTACCCGCTTTAACACAGCAGCGCATTCGAACCGCGTATAATTTCGCTTACGGAATTGGCGGACAAGGTGTCGGTCCGCAGGCTACGAGCAACATGTTCGCGATACCGAGGCCCGGCACCGCAGCGCTCGGCCTAGACTATGTGGCGGCCAACCCCGCATCGAACATAATTCTGCTGGCCGGTGTCAACAATTCGACCAATGCCGACAGCGCACAGACATTTCAGGCAATTCTCGACGCGCTTAAGGCGCTCACCGACCCCAGTTACGTGTATCCTGGTTACGGCGTGCTCCCACTCTATAATGGCCGTCCGAAGAACATTATTATCTTGAATGAACTAGCCGGCGGCTTAACGAAGACTGGTACCGGACCAACATCATATTACCTCAGCCAAGCTCAAATCGACGCGCTAGGCAATCTCTCCGCCTACTACAACAAGTTCGATTATGCCTCAGGCGACGCACTCGCCAACTCACGCATCAAGGTTATCGATACTTGGAGCGACCCGACGATCTGGGATACGACCACCGGAACGTTGCGCAGGAATATCGTTGGTATCCATGTCGATGATGTTCACCCAATGCCTTACGGCATGTATCGCGTCGCGACTAAGATCGCCGCTTGGGTTAATTCACTGTCGGGGGCAGGCGCTCCGGTCACGCGCTACAATCTCGCCACATCGGCGACCGCTTCGACCTTCTGCAACGCCAATCCGCTCGGAACCGGAACAGGTGGCACATTCACCGGAACCGGCACTCACACCGGAACTATGCCAACGGGATGGGCGCTCAACTGTCCCGATGCATTAAATGTCGATGTCACCACAGCACTTGACGGCGCAACTGGTGCCAACGTCGTCACCCTTCATGTCACCGGAACCAATGCTGTCGATGCTGCACTGCTGCGGATCCGGCAAACCACTTTCAACAATCGAACCGTAGGCAGCGCCGGGGATATCTACCGGTCTTGTGTAAAGCTCGGTTACACCCTTACCTCCGGCGTGCTTCAACAAACCCTACTGTCCCTCCAGACAACCTGGAGTAATGCGAATTACACGCAGCAAATAACATCCGGGAACAAGCCCTCAGTTTACGGGGGCCAGACTCGCTACCTCAACGAAAATCTGAATATCAACCAGACCGATCTTGTCATCCAATCCGGCGCGCTCGACCTATCGAATGCGACATACTCTGGACTAACCCTGAGCGGCACGAATTTCGACCTCAACTTTCAACTCAGCACCGGTACAATCGACATGACGTTCGTGATCACGCAACTCGGGTTTAGCAAGACGGGCTCCTAACCCTTTCACGCCCCGTAGAGGCTTCGCAGAAAGCTTTGCAGCTGCGCCCATAACGCGCCCACGAGGTATTTCCCCGAGCGGAAAAAAGCCGGATTTTCGCGATTTCGGCGATGATGCGTGGCGGCCGATGGTTTTACCGTCAAGAACTTTGTCAGCGGGCCGGACCTGGCCGTGCTGGATTATGGGTGAATCTATGGGGTCTGATGCTATGCTCATTTTTCTGAGCATGCCGATCCTGATGTTCGGCGCAGTCTTCGGGCTCCGCTGGTGGTGGCATCGGCCGAGGCGGCGATCGGGCGATCCGCCCAGCCACGTCATCGAGCTCCATATCGCCGGCCTCGAACAGGAACTCGACGATTGCGACGCCGAGCCTGATGGGTCGTCTCGACGGTCGAGGATCGAGCACTATCTCGCCGACTGGCGCGCGTTGCGCCGCAGATCGTGAGCGGCTTCCCTGCCCAAATCAGATACAGGTTGCCCATGTGGATGTTCGATCACGCACTCGGCCGTCATTCCTCCACAGCGGCGCGCATCGCCGCAAGAACTTCGTCGGTGGTATCTTCGGTTCCTGCACGAAAGCGCACCTTCCCTTTGTCGATCAGCTGCTTCAGCTGGACATAGCGCGCTGCCTGGATCGTGCGCCGCTCGATCGGCTTCTCGCCGCGCTCCATTTCGCCGATATAGCCATGGCTCAGGCCAAGCCGCGCGGCCATCTCACCCTGAGTCAGGCCCATGCCTTTACGTAGCCGCTTCAGTTCGTCGGGTTGCATAGCCGCGCCTCCATTGTTATCTTGGCTTCCGGGAGCCGGCACCACTTTCGTGATGCCGACCCCCGGTTGGGCTAGAAGCGGATTTTGAGGATCAGTCTGATCCGCTTCCACCGGAACCGGAGTTTGAGATTTATCATCTCTTTCTCCGTTTCTGTCAGTCCGGAGGGCCATCCCCCGCCTGACAAGAGAATTTATAGGCTGAGCCTGTTTTTCCGTCAAGGGAAAATGTTGTCTCAGCCTATTTTTTGTGCCTCACCTTGAGCGGCTGTTCGCCATCGTCCCGGCCCTGACTAGTCGATGTGCGGTGCGGCGGTTCACCGGTCTGGCGAGATAAGCCTATCCGCCGGGGCATCCTTTCCCGCACGCGCGAGCGACACCGACAGAGAGCCGGCCGGGAGCGGCCGCAACAGTTCGGCCTCGGGCCGATCGGCGTAGAGCCATGACGCCCAATCCCGCGGCGGCAGCACGACGATCTGACGATCATGATAGGGCTCGATGTCGGGGCCTGGGCTGGTGGTCAGCATCGTGAACAGCTCGGGACCGTCGCCGCCGCCCGGCCGCCAGATCCCGGCGATGCCGATCGGATCGCCGCTCGCGAGCGTGAAGCGCCATTTGCTTTTCGGGCTCTTCGTGCCGGTGAACTCGAAGAAAGCGCTTGCCGGGATGATGCACCGCTGATCCGTCGCGAAGCGGCGCCCCTCCGATCGGAAGTTGAAGGCAGGCTTTCCGCCTGGGCGCGCGGCCGGAAAGCTCCAGCGCATCGGCGACAGGCCGACGACATTGCCACTCACCCGCATGACCGGCGCCATATCGTTGATCCGGATATCCGCCGTCTGCGGAAGGTCCTGCGGGCCTTGATCGGCAGGCAGGCCGAGCTCGATCCGGGCCATGGCCTCCGAATATGCCTGCCAGCTCAGCTGCTGTTCGTAATTGTTGCACATGCAACCATAATGCTCCGGCGGCCTGTTACGCTTCAAGATTGCCCGTCTTGGCATCCTCGATCATTTGTCGGTGCGGTTCATAGGGCGGCATCGGCTCGTCTTGCCCGAACACGCCAGGCCGGGAGGTGAAGGTGCCTGGCATGAAGTTGTTCGGCATTCGCACGGGATCGGGCGCCACGATCAGCGCGCCATATTTGCGGAGCCAGTCCTTCATGAAGGCCGCGATTTCAGGCGGCATGCGGTGATCGAACTCGTCAGGGTGAAAGCGGTGCACAGATGGGCCTCAGACTGCCGGTGGTCGATGGGCGTTCGACGTGAACACAATGAGAACAGACTGTCCAGTGAGTCGGTGCGATAATGTCCCCCCGACCGGCTAACCCATTGATCCCAATGGAGACGAAAAGGGGCATCAAACGGGGACGCCGCCTTGATATTGCTGGATTTCCCTGCTCCACGGCGAAAACACGGGTTCGAGTCCCGTTGGGGTCACCACCTTTTTCAGTTACTTAGCTGGAAACGAAGCGCTTCTTGAAAATATCGGTGTAAAATCCGCGCAAGTCCGAGGATATTTTTTTATCGATTTTTGGGCGCTGGCTGCCGACGGATTGTGCCCGTTTTGTCCACCGGCTTGGCCTTCTCACGGGGCATCCAGCAGCTTCCAGAAATAACGCTCAGTTGGCGCCTGCCGGTTTGGCCCATCGACCGGCAGCGGATGGAGACAGGCCTGCTTACGTAAGGTTGCGCATAGGCCGCCTTGGCACTCTCACATAGCGCGACGAACTTCGAGCTCCGCCTCAGTCGGCGACCAAAGAGGGTCGCATGAAAGGCTTTGTCGCAAATATCGAAGCACTCACTGAGCAGAACGACGATTTCCGTCATGTGCTTTACACTGGGCACAACCTTCAGCTTGTTCTCATGTCAATCCCGAGAGGTGAAGAGATCGGCGAGAGGTGCATCAAGACCACGATCAGTTCTTCCGAATCGAATCGGGACGCGGCGAGATGTGGATCGATGGTCAGTGCCATGCGGTTGAGGCGGACAACGGCATCATCGTCCCGCAAGGGGCACGGCATAATGTAAAGGCGGCGGGCGACACCGCCCTGAAACTCTACACGATCTACGGTCCGCCCGAGCATGTCGACGGTGTGGTTCGCCGGACCCGTGCCGATGCGCTGGCCTGAGAGAAGCATTTTGACGGCGGTACGACCGCGTGATGGAGGCCCGATCTAAGTAAGGTTGCGCATATAGCGACGCCGCGGCGCCACCTAACCTGGCCCCTCAAGGGAGGCGACGGTGAAGACCATACTTCTGCTGGTGCACGATGATGAGGGGCAGGAGGCGAGGCTCCAGGCTGCGCTCGACCTGACCCGCGATGTTGCGGGGCATCTAGCATGTCTCGATGTGACCCTGCCGCCCGTCTACGGCGGCAATCGCTATGGTGGGCTGGGCGCGTCGATCATGCTTGCTGACGAGACCGAGAAGGAGCGGATCAATCGCGCCGAGATCCGAGCTCGGCTGGCGCAGGAGGACGTCGCCTGGAGTTGGGCCGACGCGGTAGGCGACGTCGCGCGGGCGGTGGTCGAAGCGGCGACCCTAGCAGATATCATCGTCCTCAATCCGACGCTCTCCGATCACGGCGATCCTGACATGAGGAACATTGTCGGCAGTGTGCTCATCGATACCGGTAAGCCCATATTGGCTGTTCCCGTAGCGGCGCGCGGTTTTCGCGCTGGGGGTCGAGCGTTGATCGCCTGGGATGGGCGCCAGTCCGCAGCGTCCACAATGCGTGCGTGCGTGCCGCTGCTCGCATTGTCGTCTGCAGTTCACATTGTGACGGTGGGCAAAGCCATCAGAGGGACTGCGGCCGCCGATGCTGCCGTCTATCTTTCACGGCACAATATTCATGCGAGCGCGCGCGTTCTTGAGGACAACGGTGGCGGCGCCGAAGCCGTAATCGAGGAGGAGGCTCGACTGTGGCGCGCCGATTACATCGTCATGGGAGCCTATGGTCATGGCCGGCTGCGCGAGACCTTCGGCGGCGTCACTAAGCGGATGCTCACGCACAGCGTCCTGCCACTGATCTTAGGGCACTAAATGGAAGCTTTCGATCGGGCCGACTCCAGCGAGAAGGGATGTGAAGACGCGACCGCTGGAACGAAGTTTTCGGCGATGCACCGTTTTATTCGAGGGCTCGGGCCTGGCCTGGTCACGGGCGCGGCCGATGATGATCCGAGCGGGATCGGCACTCATAGCCAGATAGGTGCGGAGTTCGGCTATGGACTCGCCTGGTCATTTCTCCTGAGTTTCCCGCTGATGGTCGCGATCCAAGAGGTGGCCGCCGAGATCGGCCGCGTCACAGGTGCCGGGATCGCGCGTAACCTGCGTCGTCATTATCCGCTTCCGATCTTGTGGCTGATGGTATCCCTCCTGCTGGTGGCGAATATCATCAACCTTGGTGCGGACCTGAGCGCTATGGGGGCCTCGTTGACACTGCTCGCCGGCGGCAATGCCGGTCTGTACACGCTGCTGTTCGGTATCCTGTGCATCCTCTTCGAGGTGACGCTCAGCTATCCGCGCTATGCCAGCGCCCTCAAATGGACCAGCCTATCGCTGTTGACCTATGTCGCGGTGGTCATGGTCGCGCAGGTGCCATGGGGCCATGCGCTTCGCTCGCTCGTCGTGCCCGAGCTCCAGTTCAACATTCATTATGCGACCGCCTTCGTGGCGATCCTTGGTACGACGATCAGCCCCTATCTCTTCTTCTGGCAAGCAGGGCAGGAGATCGAGGAGCAACATCGGCATCACGCTAAGCCTCTGTGTCTAACGCCCCGGCTTGCCGGGCCAGAGCTTCGCCGAATTCGCATCGACACGCTGACCGGCATGGCATTCAGTACTTTGATCTCGCTCGCTATCGTCTTCGCAACCGCAGCGACGCTGCATGCGCATGGGATCGTTGACATCGCGACATCCTCGCAGGCCGCCGAAGCGTTGCGTCCGATTGCGGGCCAGTTCGCGTTCGGGATGTTTGCGCTCGGTATCATCGGCACCGGCATGCTTGCAGTGCCGGTACTGGCTGGGTCGGCAGCTTATGCGGTCAGCGAGCTGGCCGGTGTGGCGGGCAGTCTCGACGCAAAGCCCCTGTCTGCGCGGCTGTTCTACGGGACGATCGCGGCTACGACGCTCGCTGGCGCCGCGATTCAGACGATTGGCGTCGATCCGGCACGGGCACTGTACTGGGCTGCAGTGGTGAACGGAGTGCTCGCCGCCCCACTGATGATCGTGATGATGCTGATCGTCCGCAACCCTCGGGCGATGGGGCGTCTCAGGATCGATAGTCGGCAGGTTGTTACGGGATGGCTGGCGACGGGCGTAATGCTGATCGCGTCCCTTCTCTTTATAGGCTTTTCGCTCACCACATTCTTTTGAACTGAACCCTGACAGCAAGCCGACACCCGCGATGGGCCACCGACAGGCTCCGCAGTTTCCCGATCTGGCAAGAATCACTGATGACACCAGCTAGTGGCCACCCATAGCCGAGGCGAGCTTCCTGCGGCGGTACCGCGCGGCAATGAGATGCTGGGCGATGAGCGGTGCTAACGGTATTTCAGCGTGCGCGCTGCTGGCGCTGTCGGTTGTCACCAGTCTCTTGAAACGCACTTCGGACGTCGGGTCGAGGAGATCGTGGACGACGACGCATACAGGATCGAGAAAGCCTTGGTGGTGGAGGTTGATGGCAGCCTGCGCCAAGGTGGTGCCCGAGGAGATGATGTCGTCGACGATCACGGGTTGCCGGCCGGCAAAAGCGGAAAGCATCGGAACGTCGAGCGTAACAACCCGGTCGCCGTGGCGGCGCTTGTCGCATATCGCGAAAGGAATGCCGGCCGCCTGCGCGACCTGCGCCACCCATTGTTCGCTTTCCCGGTCGGGGCCGAGCAGGAAGGGGGTTTCGACATGCGTCGCGATCCACGCCGCCAGGAGCGGTGTGGCATCGAGGACGACAGTGTCGATCGGGTAGATTTCGCTCAGCGAGGGGTAGCGATGGAGATGGGGGCAGATCGTGATGATGCGATCGAAACTGCAGCTCAGGATGCGTGCGAAGCTGCGTGACGAGATCGCCTCTCCCGGGCGAAAGCGTTTATCCTGCCGCATGTAGGCGAGATAGGGTGCGATCAGCGTTATCGAGCGTGCGCCGAGTTCGCGGGCGGCATCCGCTGCGAAGATGAGCCCGGGAAGCTGCGGGTCCGGATGACTCAGAGTGCAGAGAATCAAGACTTCCCTATCGGCAACGTCGTCACGCAGGCGCACATAGGTTTCACCATCCGGGAACTGCCGCAATTCCAAAGAGCCGAAAGTGGCGCCGATCAACGGCGCAAGCTGGCGGCCCATCGCTTCGTTCCCTGGCAGGACGAAGAGCATCGACATCATTTCACGTCTCCGAAGGCCAATATGTCGAGATTGGCCCGCGCATATTCCAGGGCGTAAGCTAGCTCGCCGGGGCTATCGGCGTGCAAGGTAAACAGCGGATCGCCTCGATGAACCGCAGTTCCGACGCGGACTGCCAGGACCAGGCCGGCGGCGGGCACATCCGGTGCGCCTGCAAGCTTCGCGAGGCGTGCGATCTTGCGGTTGTCGATAGCTGTGATGACGCCAGACCGGTCCGCTGTGACGACATGACGGTGACGACAAGTCGGCAGGACTCGGCGACCGCCCTGAGCTTCGCAAATGCGGTCGAACTGGCGGCCAGCAGCACCGGTCGCGAGCGTCTGTTCGGCAAGGCGACGGCCGTCGCCGGGCAGAGCCGCGCCCCCGGCTTCCAGAAGGATCGCCGCAAGACTGCACGCTCGTGCTCGCAGGTCAAAGGGTGCATCGTGCGCCTCGCTGAGCACGGCGACGACGTCGGCTGCCTCCAGCGCCGGACCCAAAGCGCGACCGACCGGTTGATTACCGTCGGACTGGACGCAGATCGCGCTGACGCCGAACCGCTCCGCAATACTGGCTAGGCGGCGCGCGAGATCGTCGGCGGCGGCGACGGAGCGGATCTTCGCGGTTGGTCCTACCGGAATGTCGAGCACAACATGGGTTGCCCCTGCGGCGATCTTCTTTGACAAAACCGAGGCGACCAGTTGGCCCTCGGTATCGATATCGAGCGCACGTTCGACGCCGATGAAGATGTCGTCAGCCGGACTGAGGTCGATTGCTCCACCCCAGGCGATGCAGCCGCCGACCTTGTCGACGACGCGGCGCATCTGCTCGATGGACAGGTCGACGGGCGCAAGGGTCGCCATGACGTCAGCGGTACCGGCAGGCGACGTGATCGCCCGGGATGACGTCTTGGGCATGGTCAGCCCGCAGGCGGTCACGATTGCCACGACGATTGGGGTCGTCCGGTTACCGGGAAGACCCCCGACACAATGTTTGTCGACGACAATGGACGATGGCCATTCGAGCCGCTTGCCACTCGCAATCATGGCCTTTGTTAGGGCCCAGCTCTCATCCTCGTCGAGGGGGGAGGCCGCCGTCGCGGTCAGAAACGCCGCGAGATGAAGGTCCGCATAGCGCCCCGCGACGACGTCTCCCACGATCGCGGTCATGTCGTGCAGATCCAGGCGATGGCCGTAGATGCGGCGGCGAATGCTGGCGAGCGAGGCGATCGGTGGGGCATGCCGGACGCGGACCGGCTCATCGTGGCAGATGCCGAGCAGGTGCCAAGCGCTCTCGGAAAGGCCGATCTCGTCACAGCCGAGGGCATTGCCGTCAATTTGGAACAAGGTGGCGATGACCGAGCGGCTACCCGCCTGCACCTCGACGCGGCTGTGCGGGACGAGCCCTTCGGATCGACAGATCGCGCTGTCCGACCGGAGCTCGACGATGGGTTCACGCTGACTGTGCAGACCGATCCTGCGCGCGCGCAACGTCGCTGGCCCCGGAAGCGGGCTGATCGCGCTGCCGACCGGGATCATGCCCGTCTCGGTTACCGTCGCGGGGAAACCCGGCGTATCGCCCAGACGGGCTATGTCGCTTTCCGGCGCTGCCATGCGGTCATGGCTAAGCGAGTACCCAGCGACGCCATATTGTGGAAGCTACCTAGTTTTTCGCAAGGCATCAGGACGTTCGGGATGTTCGTACATATCCGTATATCGGCGACGCGACCTAGCTCGGAAAATCAGCCCCATGGTCCCCGCAAAAGGGGCAACGACGCGGGGGTCCGACATTCCATGCTTCAACTTGCCACATCCCGGCCCGAACCTGCCGCGACCGCTGGGCGGTGCCTCGACTGCGCGGTGCGCGCATCGGCGATCTGCGGTTCGCTCGATGCCCCGGCGCTGGACGAACTGGGCCGCATGGGCCGCAAGGTCCATCTCCGGCCCGGCCAGACGCTGCTGTGGGAGGGTGATGAATCGATCCTTGTCGGCAATGTTCTCGAGGGAATGCTGAAATTGTCGACGGTAACAGGGGACGGCCGCGAACAGATCGTCGGCATCGTCTTCCCCTCCGATTTCATCGGACGCCCGTTCGGCAAGGACAGCCATCAGACCGTGACTGCCCTGACTGATGCGCGCGTGTGTGTATTCCGCCGCGGGGCCTTCGACAGCTTCGCCGGCACGCATAACGGCATCGAGGCCGCGCTGCTGAGGCGGACGCTGGACGAACTTGATCGGGCGCGCCGCTGGATGCTGCTGCTCGGCCGTATGTCGGCGACCGAGCGGGTGGCGAGCCTGCTGCTCGAGATGATCGATCGGTTGGGCGATGGGGCCGGCGCGCTGATGACCCTGCCGCTCAGTCGGCAGCAGATGGGCGATCTCCTTGGGCTCGCGATTGAGACGGTCAGCAGGACGATGACAAAGTTCGAGCGCGCGGGCCTGTTGGAGCTCCCCGGGGGACGCCGCGTGCGCCTGTGTGACCGCGATGGTCTCGAGCGGATCGCGAGCGGCTGAGAATTTTGATCTGACGCAAGGCCCTCCGTCCGCGGCGCGCGCAGGGCGACTTCCAAACAAACCGGGTGGATCGATGATTGACACAGTGATGATGAAATCCGGGGCTTGGTTGTTGGCCCTGCTGCTCGCGGTGGGCGGTGCTGCCTATGCCATCGATCCCGGCTTTGCCGCGCAGATGTGGATCCTCGCTGCGGCGGCTTTCATCGGACTGTGCGTCAGCTTGGCCCGGACCGATTATGATGCGGCGCTCGGGATCGTCGTCCGGCCGAAACCGACCGGCTATTATGACGATGTCATCCGGCTGGGCGTCATCGCCACCGTCTTCTGGGGTCTGGCGGGTCTGTTCGTCGGGCTCTACATCGCGCTGCAGCTTGCCTTCCCGCAGCTCAATCTCGGCCTCGAATACACCACCTTCGGCCGGCTGCGTCCGCTGCACACTTCGGCGGTCATCTTCGCCTTTTGCGGCAACGCGCTGATCGCCTCGAGCTTCTATGTGGTTCAGCGCACCTGCCGTGCGCGGCTTGCCTTCCCCAAGCTCGCCGACTTCGTATTCTGGGGCTACCAGCTGTTCATCGTCCTGGCGGCGACCGGCTATATGCTCGGGATCACCGAGGGCAAGGAATATGCCGAGCCCGAATGGTATGCCGACATCTGGCTGACGATCGTCTGGGTCAGTTACCTGGCGGTGTTCCTCGGCACGATCGTCAAGCGCACCGAGCCGCACATCTACGTCGCGAACTGGTTCTATCTGTCGTTCATCGTGACGATCGCGATGCTGCACCTCGTCAATAATCTGTCGATCCCGGTGAGCTTCGTCGGCTCGAAAAGCTATTCGGCGTTCGCAGGCGTCCAGGATGCCCTGACCCAATGGTGGTATGGCCACAATGCGGTCGGCTTCTTCCTGACCGCCGGCTTCCTCGGCATGATGTATTATTTCGTGCCCAAGCAGGCCGAGCGGCCGGTCTACAGCTACCGGCTCTCGATCGTCCATTTCTGGTCGCTGATCTTCCTCTACATCTGGGCGGGGCCGCACCACCTCCATTACACGGCACTGCCCGATTGGGCTCAGACGCTGGGCGCGGTCTTCTCGGTGATGCTGTGGATGCCGAGCTGGGGCGGCATGATCAACGGGCTGATGACGCTCAACGGCGCCTGGGACAAGGTCCGCACCGACCCGATCATCCGGATGATGGTGCTGGCGCTCGCCTTCTACGGCATGTCGACCTTCGAGGGACCGATGATGTCGATCAAGACGGTCAACTCGCTGTCGCACTATACCGACTGGACCATCGGCCATGTCCATTCCGGCGCTCTAGGCTGGAACGGGATGATCACCTTTGCGACGATCTATTTCCTGACGCCGAGGCTCTGGAATCGCGAGCGGCTCTATTCGCTGCGCATGGTCAACTGGCACTTCTGGACCGCGACGCTGGGCATCGTCCTCTACGTCTCGTCGATGTGGGTCGCGGGCATCATGCAAGGGCTGATGTGGCGCGAATATGGCCCGAACGGCTATCTCGTCTACGCTTTCATCGACGTCGTGACCGCGATGAAGCCATATTACCTGATCCGGGCGGCCGGTGGCGTGCTCTATCTGAGCGGATCGGTGATCATGGCGATCAACGTCTACCAGACGGTCCGCGGGCGTCTGCGCGACGAAGCGCCGCTCACCACGACCACTCCCAACCAGGCGCTGGATCATCCGTTCCAGCCCCAGGCTGCTTGAAGGACGCGCTCCGATGGCCAGTAAATTCTTCGACCATGGCAAGATCGAGCGCAACGTCACGATCCTGCTTGTGCTGGCGCTGATCACTGTCGCGATCGGCGGCATCATCGAGATCGCGCCGCTCTTCTGGATCGATTCGACGGTCGAGAAGGTCCAGGGCATGCGGCCCTTCACCCCGCTCGAGACCGCCGGCCGCAACATCTATATCCGCGAGGGCTGTTCGAATTGTCATAGCCAGATGATCCGCCCGTTCCGCGACGAGGTCGAGCGGTACGGCCATTACAGCCTGGCCGCTGAAAGCATGTACGACCACCCCTTCCTGTGGGGGTCGAAGCGTACCGGGCCCGATCTGGCCCGCGTCGGCGGACGCTATTCGGACGAATGGCATGTCCAGCATCTGGTCGACCCGCGTTCGGTAGTGCCGGGCTCGATCATGCCGCCATACGCCTTCCTCAAGGAGCGGGATCTCGATGTGAAGCATCTCGATGCGCATCTGCGGGCGCTGCGCGACGTCGGCGTGCCTTATAGCGATGCCGACATCGCCAAGGCGATCGAGGATGCGATCGCGCAGGCCGATCCCGATGCCGATGCGAGCGACCTGAAGAAGCGCTATCCCAAGGCGCAAGCCCGCGATTTCGACGGCGATGCCAAGCGGGTGAGCGAGATGGATGCGCTGGTCGCCTATCTCCAGATGCTCGGCACGCTCGTCGACACCAAGGCGGCCGAGCCGGTCGAGAAGCCGCGATAATGTACGAGCTTCTCCGCCATGCGGCTGACACCTGGGGCATGCTCTTCCTGGGCCTGATCTTCCTGCTGGCGCTCTGGTTTGCGCTCAGACCTTCGGCGCGGGCCCGCCACGAGGACGCCAGCCACATCCCGTTTCGTGACGAGGATCCTCGCGATGACTGACCGCAAGATCGATGAAGCCACGGGCGTGCCCACCATGGGGCATGAATGGGATGGCATCCAGGAGCTCGACAACCCGATGCCGCGCTGGTGGCTGTGGACCTTCTACGCCACGATCATCTTCGCGATCGGCTATTGCGTCGCCTATCCCGCGATCCCGTTGCTCCACCGGGCGACTGCGGGAACGCTCGGATGGAGCAGCCACGGTCAGCTAGCAGAGGAAACCGCGAAGGCCGAGGCCGCGCGGGCATCGATCAGGGCAGCGCTCGCCAGGGTCGATATCGCGACACTCGACGCGCATTCGCCGCTGATGCAGGCGGCGGTCGAAGGCGGGCGCGCCGCCTTCAAGATCAACTGCGCGGCCTGCCATGGCGCCGGCGCTGCCGGCGCCAAGGGCTATCCGAACCTCAATGACGATGACTGGCTCTGGGGCGGCGACCGCGCCGCGATCCACCAGACACTCGTCCATGGCATTCGCCAGCCCGGCGATGACGCGACCCGGATGTCGCAAATGCCCGCCTTCGGCCGCGACGGGATTCTCAAGCCAGAAGAAATCGCGGATGTCGTGTCCTATGTCCGTTTTGTTTCTCGCCAGGAGCATGTCAGCGCCTCCGCGAGACGGGGTGCTCCCCTGTTCGCCGCAAATTGCGCGGCTTGCCATGGCGCGGATGCCAAGGGCGGCCGTCCGTTCGGCGCGCCGAATCTCACCGACGCGATCTGGCTTTATGGCGGCGATCGGGAGACGTTGACGGCGACCGTCACCAATGCGCGTTACGGCGTTATGCCGGCGTGGGATAAGACGCTCGACGCCGCGACGCTCAATATGCTGACCGCTTATATCCACTCGCTCGGCGGCGGCGAATGAACATGCCCCCGTCCGGCCTGCCCTCAGGGCCGCGCAAGCTCTACGTCGGCCGGACGGATATCTTCCCGCGTGCGATCGACGGCTTTTATCGGCGCCTGAAATGGGCGGTGATGGTCGTCACCCTGGCGATCTACTATGCCACGCCATGGCTGCGCTGGGATCGCGGGGCCTATGCCCCCAACCAAGCCGTGCTCGTCGATCTCGCGCACCGGCGCTTCTATTTCTTCGCGATCGAGATCTGGCCGCACGAATTCTATTATGTGGCGGGATTGCTTGTCATGGCGGGGATCGGCCTGTTCCTCGTGACGAGTACGGTCGGGCGAGCCTGGTGCGGCTATGCCTGTCCGCAGACTGTCTGGACCGATCTGTTCCTCCATATCGAACGGGCGATCGATGGGGATCGGAACGCCCAGCTTCGCCTGAAGCGCGCGCCATGGAGTGTTTCCAAGATCGGCCGTCGCGTGCTCAAGCATGGCATCTGGCTGTTGGTCGGGCTGGTCACCGGTGGCGCCTGGGTTTTCTATTTCGCCGACGCCCCGACCTTGGCGCACGATCTCCTCCACACCGAAGCGGCCTTTGTCGCTTACGCCACGATCGCGATCCTGACGGCGACCACCTATATCTTCGGTGGCTTCATGCGCGAGCAGGTGTGCCTCTACATGTGCCCCTGGCCGCGGATCCAGGGCGCGATGCTCGACGAACGCTCGCTGATCGTGACCTACAAGGACTGGCGCGGCGAGCCGCGCAGCCACGGCGTCAAGCGCAGCGAGGACAGCGGCGACTGCATCGATTGCCAGGCCTGCGTGCAGGTCTGTCCGGTCGGCATCGATATCCGCGACGGCGCCCAATTCGCCTGCATTACCTGCGCGCTCTGCATCGACGCCTGCGATCAGATGATGGAGAGGGTCGGGCGCCCGCGCGGCCTCATCGACTATGCGACGCTCGAGGACTGCAAGGCGGAAGCGGCAGGCGCTCCGCCCGTGCCGGTGATACGGACGCTTCTGCGCCCCAGGACGCTGGCCTATTTCGGGATCTGGGGCGCGGTGGGGCTCCTGATGGTCTTCGCGCTCGGTGCGCGGAACCGGCTCGATCTGGCGACGGCACATGACCGCAACCCGCTATGGGTCCGGTTGTCGAATGGCGATGTCCGAAACGCCTACACCGTCAAGATCCGCAATATGGAATCGCGTCCACGCACCGTACGGCTGACGATCGATGGCGTCGCGCAAGGCAGGATGTGGGACTCGCTGAGCGACGACCATAAAGCGGGTCGGGCAATCCTGCTGACCGTCGGGCCGGATCGGGTCGACGAGCATCGCATCTACGTCCAAGCCCCCGCGGCCGGACCGGCGGCCGAGCCGCTCGCTTTCGCCCTCAACGCCACCGACGGGTCGCCAGATAGAGCGACCGACGACGATCGGTTCGACCGACCGGAGACGCAGCCATGATCCGACACTTTACCGGCTTCCACATGCTTGGCTTCAGCGTAGCCTTCTTCGGCATCATCGTCGCCGTCAACATAACGATGGCGATGCTCGCCACGCGCACTTTCGGCGGAACGGTGGTCGATAACAGCTATGTCGCAAGCCAGAAGTTCAATGGGTGGCTCGCCGAGGCGCGCGCGGAACGCGCGCTCGACTGGAGGCTGTCCGCCGAACGCGAAGGTCATTTCGCGATCATCCATCTTGATGGCGCGGATGGCGCGCAGGTCAAGGCGACCGCGATCCATCCCCTGGGTCGGCTGCCCGACAAGACGCTGCATTTCATACGACTGTCCAGCCATCGCTATCGCTCGATTGAACTGTTGCCCGCGGGGCGCTGGCGGCTGGAGATCGAAGTCCGGCAAGGTCGCCGGGGGGCACATTTTGTCGACGAGGTTCCGGCATGACGGCGGTCCTGGAGCATAGCGAGTTCAGTTTGCCAGGCGTGCGTTGCGCTGCCTGCATCGCCAAGATCGAACAAGGTCTCGCGCGTATGCCTGGGGTCGTTGGCGCTCGCGTCAATCTGACCGCGAAACGCGTTGCGATCGATCATGAGGCCATGGTCGACATTCCGGCGCTGCGGGCCGAACTCGATAAGCTGGGTTTCGCGGCCGAACCGGTCCTTTTGCGTGATGATGATCTCTCCAACCGCCGGGAGAGCCGCCAATTGCTGAAAGCGCTGGGGGTCGCCGGTTTCGCGTCGATGAACATCATGCTGTTGTCCGTGTCGATATGGTCGGGTGCCGATGGCTCCACGCGACAGCTGTTCCATTGGCTGTCGGCGATGATTGCAATGCCCACCGTCGCCTATGCCGGTCGGCCCTTCTTCAAGTCGGCCTGGAAAGCGCTTCGGCACGGGCGCACCAACATGGATGTCCCGATCTCGATCGGCGTTCTGCTCGCGACGGTGCTCAGCTTGTTTGAGACCATTACCGGCGGGGCGCATGCCTATTTCGACGGTGCCGTCTCTCTGATCTTCTTCCTGCTGGCGGGGCGGTTCCTCGACAGCGCCATGCGTGACCGGGCCCGAGACGGCGTTGGCGCACTGCTGCGGCAGACCGCGCCCGGCGGAACGGTCCTGCTGACGGATGGACGAACCGAGTGGCGAACAGCGGATAGCATTTCGCCAGGCATGGCGATGCTCGTCAGTGCCGGCGAACGCTTCGCCGCCGATGGCCAGATTGAGGAGGGATCGAGCGCAGTCGATAGATCGCTGATCACAGGCGAAAGCCGGCCGGAGCCCATTGAAAAGGGGGACAAAGTGATTGCCGGCGCGCTGAATCTGACTGGGCCCGTGACGGTCCGCGTGACCGCGACCGGTCCGGATACGACCATCGCGGGCCTAGCGCGGTTAATGGAGGCTGCAGGGCAGGGGCGTTCGCGCTATGTGCGGATCGCCGATCGCGCTGCCCGCTATTATGCGCCTGCCGTCCACACGCTGGCGGCGGCATCATTCGTCGGGTGGATGATCGCTGGCGCGGGCTGGCACGCTTCCCTCCTGATCGCGGTCGCGGTCCTGATCGTCACCTGCCCCTGCGCGCTCGGCCTCGCGGTTCCCGTGGCCCAGGTCGTGGCGTCGGGCGCTTTGATGCGCCGCGGGCTGCTCGTGAAGGATGGATCGGCACTGGAGCGCCTGGCCGAGGCCGATCGAGTATGTTTCGACAAGACCGGAACTCTGACGCTCGGCCGGCCCGAGCTGCTCAATATCGGCGTGCTGAGCGACAGCGACCGGCGGGCGGCGCTCGCATTGGCCCGCTCGAGCACGCATCCGCTGTCGCGCAGCCTGGCCGCAGCGCTTGAACGAAGCGGCGTCACAGCCGTCGCCATCGAGGATCTGCGGGAGCTCGCCGGTATGGGCATGGAGGGATATGTCGGCGGCACTCGCGTGCGGCTTGGCCGTCCCGATTGGATCGGCGTTCCAGCAGTCGGCGATGCCGCGCTGAGCTGTGCTTTCGCGATCGACGGCCAGGCCGGACGGCTGTTGCAATTTGCCGACCAACTGCGCCCCGACGCCGAACAAGCGGTTACCCGGATGGCACGGATGGCGATGGCGCCGGTCATCCTGTCCGGCGACCGCCGTGATGCGGTCGCGCCTATTGCCGGAGCTGTGCATGCTCCGGCGATGGTCGGTATGACGCCCGGCCAGAAGCTGGACGCGATCAAGCGGCTAACCGCCGCCGGTCATCGGGTGTTGATGGTCGGTGACGGCCTGAACGACGGCCCGGCGCTTGCTGCGGGCCATGTGTCGATCGCGCCATCATCGGCGAGCGATGTCGGGCAGAACGCAGCAGATATCGTATTTCTGGGCGACAGCCTGCTTCCGGTGCCGATCGCAGTGGGCGCAGCGCACCGCACGATGCGGATCGTTCGCCAGAACTTCGCGTTGGCGATCGGCTACAATATCCTGGCCGTCCCCTTGGCTGTGTTGGGGATGGTGACGCCGCTGATAGCGGCAATCGCGATGTCGACCTCGTCGATCATCGTAGTTGCCAATGCCTTGCGGCTGACCCGGTGTGCCCGATGACGGGGATCGGCCTGCTCATACCAATCGCCTTGTTTTTGGGCTTGAGCGGCTTGGCGGCGTTCATGTGGTCGCTGTCGCATGGTCAGTTTGATGACCTTGAAGGTGCGGGCGAACGCATATTGATCGAGGACGAATTGGCTCACGATCGTGAACGAACAGGGTCGAGCATCTAATCTCTGCTGCTCGAGGCGCCTCCTACGAGAGCCAAGCCGGCGGGCACCAAAACGGTCGACGCTTAGCGCGCCATAGTCGGCCATTCTGCCTCGCACGCGTCGATCCTAAAAGCCGCCGTCCGTACATCTGCTTCGCCGCAGCAGAAATTGGGACATTCCCGACGTTCGCTGGCGATGTGCCGAACGGCGAATCCTGTCAGGACCAGACACCCGGCGTCTGCGCGACCGGTTATTTCCGAATTGTCGATTCTGAGGGATGTTACCCGGTCTCCGGATTTGCCTATTAGCGCGATCATGGTGCGCTTCGACAAGAGCGAGGCCGACGACCTGGCTGTTGTCGATTCGGAGGGCCGCATCCTCGGCATGCTTACTGAAAAATATATCTGCAAACGCTCTGCTGATGAGCTGGATCGGTCACAGCGTTAACTCTATAGGGAAGACTCACCCGCGAACTCACCCCGCATAGGGTCCCCGTGCGAAAAGTCGTGTCGATCAATGCTGAGCCGGATCGAGCCAAGCCACTCCCCATGGCTTACCGGTCCGAACCCGAGAGGCAAATCTCCGAAAGACATTGAGTATGATTTCAGGGAGTCGATCACCGGATTACGCTTGAGCAAACTGATCGAATGCCTCGACTGCTTGAGCCGCATACATGAGGCTGGGTCCCGCGCCCATGTAGAGCGCCATCCCCATCACTTCCATGATCTCCTCTCGCGTCGCGCCTTGCTTGACGGCGGCCTGCGAATGAAAGGCGACGCAGCCGTCGCAGCGGATAGCCACGGAAATAGCGAGGGCGATCAATTCCTTGGTTTTGGCGTCAAGCATCCCGGCTTCGGTTGCCGCTCGCGCCATGGCGGAGAAGGCCTTCATCACTTCCGGGCTGCCGAGGCGGACTTCCTTGATCGCCCCGGATAGCTGATCTGCGATAGCCGGCCAGTCCTTGTGCATGTCCTGATCCCTTATTCAATGCTGTCCGAGAAGGCTCAGCAGCCGATAAGCTGCGACGGATCGATCGATATGCGCGCGAGCGAGGGCAGCTTGCGCGCTAATTGCTTCGCGTTCGGCGTCAAGCAGGTCCAGCTGCGGCTTAAGGCCTACCCTCACTTCGTGGCGGACGCTTTCAAGGGCTTCCCCGGCCGCAGCCGCCTGATCCGAAGCCGCCTGCTCGACCAGCAGCATGGTGCGGACATCCTGGAAGGTGGAGACGATTTGCTCCCCAATTTGCATCCGGACGGCGCGCAGCCGGGCATCGGCAGCGCGCTCCTCGCTTCCCGCCTCGGCAATCTTGCCTGAAATACGCCCGCCGCTGAACAGCTGCCAACGGGCGCGGATGCCGACCGTCGCGCTATCGGCACGATAATCCGGAAAAAATTGATCGCGAACCGTGGAGGCTTCGGCAAAAGCGCCGATGGTGGGCAGGCCTTCCGCCCGTGCGCCCCGCTTTACCGCTTGGGCGGCGCGCAGACTGGCCTCGGCCTGCGCCAGGAGGGGATTGCTGCGCGAGGCAACATCCATCGCGTCTTCAAGCGTCGCCGGGAGTTCGGGATTCGCCGGCAGCGGTTCGAGGTTTGTGGGGGCAAGCCCGGTCAGATTGTTGAAATGGGCTTGCGCTGAGACCTGAGCACCTTGTGCCCGGGACAGCCCTGCGCGCGCTTCGGCAAGGCGGGCGGCCGCCTGGGCGACATCGGTGCTCGGGCTTTCTCCGGCCCGAAAGCGCAGCCGGGCCTGGCGCTCAATCTCGGTCGTTTCCGAGACGAGGCGGCTGTAGAGATCGACCATATCGGCGGCAGCCAGGACATTGCCATATCCCTCGACGACAGCCGTGATGAGCTGGTTCCGCGACGCGACTTTCTGCGCCGCGGCGCTGACGACTCCAGCTCGCGCCTGATCGATTCCGGCGCTGACACTCCCGCCGCTGAACAACGGCTGTTCGATGGTCGCCTGCGCGGCCCGGGGCGTGACGTTCGCGGCGCCTAGCCCGAAGAAATTCTGCGGATTGAGGCGGCCATAACCGATCGTTCCGGTGAGCGTCGCGGTCGGCAGGCGGCCGGAACGCGCCTGGTCGAGCCGCGCCCCGGCGGCATCGGCTTCGGCGTCTGCGATAGCGATCTCGGGCGCATGGCCGATTGCCGCCGCGATCGCCTGATCGAGCGTCGTGGCCCGTGCCACCGTGTTCAAGGCTAAGGGTGCCGCCAGCCATAGCGCAAGTTGGGCAAGGCGGCGGCAACGTCTCACTTGAAAGCAGTGCCAGGCCGCACGCCCAGCTTCTTGAAGACGATCGCTGCGGGACAGAAGCCGGTGAAGCTCGCCTGGATCATGTTGAGGCCGGCAAAGGCGGAGAGCGCGAGCCACCAGGGGTGAACCATCACGCCCAGGAGAAGTCCCAGCAGTACGACAGATCCGGCGAAAGCCATGACGGCACGATCGAGGGTCATTTCGATTTCCTTTCAGCTAAGAACGGGTCACTCCGCAGCTTGCGAATGCCCATGATGTGGAGGGCAAATCTTTCGTAGAGGGGCTCGCCCCCGCCCCTGCGGACCTTCCGCAGGAAATATTTTTCGAACGCGATCTTGGCGAGATGCACCCATTTGCCGCGCGCCGACCAGTTGACGTTGCGTGGCGGAATCTGTGGCTGCGCGACGAAGGCGACGCCACCATCGCCAAAGTCGGCGAGGCACACGGCATTCCAGGTGGCCTCGGCAGTCGGCGCTTTACCATCGAGAATCGCGTCGAGATTGGCTGCGATCGCGGTCACCATGCTCTCGATCATGAAACCGGTCTTGGGCACGCCAACCGGGACCGGGGTCGGGCCGGTCGGCGGGATCGCGATGCAGACGCCGAGCCCGAAAATCTCGGGAAAGGCGGGATTGCGCTGATGCTTGTCGACCAGGATGAAGCCACGCGGGTTGGTCAGCCCTTCGATGTTGCTCACCGCCGGAACGCCGCGGAAGGCCGGCAGCATCATCGAATAACCGAAGGGCAGGTCATGCGTCCTCGCCATGGCCCCGCCCTCGGCGATTTCCTCGACATGCATCATGCCCTGCTCAACCTTGGTGACGCGGGCGTTGGTGATCCATTTGATGTGGCGATTCCTCAGCTCGCTTTCGAGCAGCGATTTAGTGTCGCCAACCCCGTCGAGGCCGAGATGGCCGATATAGGGCTCGGCGGTGACGAAGGTCATCGGCACCTTGTCGCGGATTTTGCGGCGCCGCAGCTCGGTATCGAGGATCATCGCGAACTCATAAGCTGGACCGTAACAGGAAGCCCCCTGGACAGCGCCGACGACGATCGGCCCGGGATTCTCGACGAAACGGTCGAAGGCGTCGGCGGCGGCCGAAGCATGCGCGGTCTGGCAGATCGAAACGGTGTGGCCGCCATGCGGGCCCAGCCCTTCGATCTCGTCGAAGGCCAGATCGGGGCCCGTGGCGATAACCAGATAATCATAGTCGACGCTGATGCCGTCGTTGAGCTCCAGCCGCTTCTCGGCGGCATGAAGGCGTTTCGCGCCGGCCGCGGTGAAGCCGATCTGCTTCTTCGCGAATATGGGCGGCAGAAAGACCTGGATTGCCTCCGGCGCGCGCCAGCGCACCGCGACCCACGGATTGGAAGGGATGAAGGAGTAGGTGTCCGACGCGGACACCATCATCACATCGGCGCGCTCGCCGACTGCGGCTTTGATCTCATAGGCGGCGATGGTCCCACCCAGCCCGGCGCCCAGCACCACAATTTTCGGTCTGCTCATGGTCGTTCCCGCACCTTCGCTCATTGGCGTGCGCCGGCCTGACCTGATTGGGGGAAGCCATTGCCCGCACAGTAGAGCGGCTTCGAACGGTCATCGCACCGCGTAATGTTCCCAATGCCGGTACGAGGCCGGCCGTGCTCCAGTGGCGCAAGATGAGATCAAGCTGCGTGCGCTGATGCACGGCGATAGGGGCCTCAAATGCCGAGACGGATATGGCTAATCGGTACGATCGCTTTGCTGCTGGTCAGCTGCAGCGATGGCGGTTCGCCGGAGCGCGAGGCCATCGCACAGCCGGCGGGCGAGCGGATCGTGCTGGCACGCACCGAGATAGCCGACATCAAAGGCCTCGGCGCCGAGATCACCACACGCGACTCAGCCGAGGCGCGCGCTCGCATCGCCGGCACCCTCACCAGCCTATCGGTCCGCGAGGGCGATATCGTCCGGAAGGGCCAGCGGATCGGCATGATCGTCGATGCCCGCCTGGGCTATGAGACCAGCGTCTATGACGCGCAGGTCGCGGCCGCGCGGGCGGAGGCCGTGCGGGCACGAGCCGACCTTGGCCGTGTCCAGGACCTGTTCGATCACAAGGTCTATGCCAGGGCACGGCTCGATCAGTCCCTCGCCATGGCGCGGGCCGCCGACGCCCAGCTCGCAGCCGCACGAGCGCAGCGCGGCGCGAGCGCGAGCGTTGCTGGACAGGGCGCGATCCTCGCTCCGTCCGCCGGTCGCGTGCTCCGCGCCGACATCCCCGAAGGATCGGTCGTCGCGCCCGGCATGTCGATTGCGACGATCACGGCCGGCCCCCCGGTCGTTCGTATCGAGATTCCCGAGTCGCTTGCCGGACAGGTGCGGGCCGGAACCGAGGTCGCAATCGCGCCGGGAGACCTGCCCGGTGGATCGCTCCAGGGGCGTGTTAGCCAGGTCTATCCCGCGGTCATCGACGGGCGCCTGCGCGTCGATGCGACCGTGCCGGGCTTGACCGCCGATCTGGCGGGCCGACGGATCGGCGTGTCAATCGCCGTGGGGCGCCGCAAAGCGCTGGTGGTGCCGCGCCGCTTTCTCGCGACGCGCTACGGCATAGATCAGGTCGATGTGCTGACCACCGACCACCGCATCAGCGCCGTGCCTGTCCAGATCGCGTCCACCGCGGATCCGGCAAAGGTCGAGATATTAAGCGGCGTCGCGGCCGGCGATGTCCTGTTCCTGGCGGACAGGGGCAAATGAACCTTGGCCTCTCCGGCTGGCTGACTCGCGCCTCGATCCGCTCGCCGCTGACGCCATTGTTCCTCATGGCGGCGATAGCCGTCGGTCTCCTCGCAATCTTCTCGATACCTCGCGAGGAAGAGCCGCAGATCAGCGTGCCGATGGTGGACATCCAGGTGATGGCGCCAGGGCTTGCAGCGCCCGACGCGGTCGAGCTTGTCGGCATTCCGCTCGAGACGATCGTCAAGAGCGTCGATGGCGTCGAACATGTCTATACGCAAGCCGAAGACGATGGCGTGATGGTGACGGCGCGCTTCCTGGTCGGGTCCGACCCCGAGGATGCAGCGACGCGGATCGAAGAGAAGTTGCGCGCCAACTGGGACCGGATTCCGGTCGGCATTCCAGATCCCAAGGTCACCGTGCGCGGGATCAACGACGTCCCGGTGGTGGTGCTCACACTCTCGCCAAAGTCCGGTGCGCCCGGCCGGTGGACCGATCAGGCGCTGTATGACCTCGCAACAAAATTGCGCACGGAGATTGCCAAGGTCGATAATGTCGGCCTCACCTTCATCGCGGGCGGCCGACCTGAGGAGATCCGGATCGCTCCCGATCCGGCCAGGCTGAGCCAATATGGCGTAACGCTGGGCAATGTGATCGAGGCGGCGAGCCAGGCCAATCGCAGCTTTCCCGTCGGCACGATCCGCGAAGGCGGCCAAGCGGTCTCCGTGACCGCCGGCCGCACCTTGTCGTCCGCGCGCGAGGTCGGCCTGCTCACGGTTCGGTCCGCCAGCGGCGTGCCCATATATGTGCGCGACGTGGCCCAAGTCGACCAGGGACCACGCGAGGACCAGTCGCGTGCGTGGCGCTGGGCCAGAACGGGCGATCGATGGGAGAGCGCTCCGGCCGTCAGCATAGCGATCGCCAAACGGTCAGGCGCCAACGCAGTGGTCGTGTCCGACAGCATTCTGAAGCGCCTCGAGGGTCTCAAGGGCAGGCTGGTCCCCGATGGCGTCGATGTCGCCGTCACCCGCAACTATGGCGAGACCGCGAACGAAAAGGCGAACGAACTGCTCTTCCACCTCGCGCTCGCGACGATCTCGATCGTCATCCTGATCGGTTTCGCGATCGGCTGGCGCGAGGCGGGGGTGACCGCGATCGTCATCCCCACGACGATTCTGCTGACGATGTTCGCCTCCTATGCCATGGGGTACACGATCAACCGGGTCAGCTTGTTCGCGCTGATCTTCTCGATCGGTATCCTCGTCGACGACGCCATCGTCATGATCGAGAATATCGCGCGTCACTGGGCGATGCCCGACGAGCGCAGCCGCGCGCAGGCGGCGATCGAGGCCGTTGCCGAAGTCGGCAATCCCACGGTGGTGGCGACGCTCACGGTTGTGGCGGCCCTGCTCCCGATGCTGTTCGTGTCGGGGCTGATGGGTCCCTATATGGCGCCGATCCCGGTCAATGCGTCGGCGGCGATGATCTTCTCCTTCTTCGTCGCGGTGGTCATCGCGCCCTGGCTGATGATCCGCTTCGCGCGCACGGCGCTCGCGGCTGGACATGCCCATGACCATAGTGGCGGCAAGCTGGGCCGGCTCTATGCCGGTGTCGCGCGCCGGGTGATCGCGACGCGAACCTCCGCCCGGAATTTCCTGGTCGCCGTCACCATCGCCACGCTGCTCGCCTGCTCGATGTTCTATTTCAAAGCGGTCACGGTGAAGCTGCTTCCCTTCGACAATAAATCGGAAGTCCAAGTCGTCGTCGACATGCCCGAGGGCACGAGCCTCGAGGCGACGGGCCGGATCCTCGACGAAGCGACTGCGATCACACGCTCCCTGCCCGAGGCGACCGCAATGGAGGCTTATGTCGGGACATCGGCACCGTTCAATTTCAACGGACTGGTACGGCATTATTTTCTGCGCAGCCGTCCCGAAATGGGCGACATCATGGTGACCCTGCAGCCCAAGGGCGACCGTGACCGTTCGAGCCACCAGATCGCGCTCGATCTGCGCGACAAGCTGAAAGGCTTGAAGCTGCCGGGCGGAAGCTCGATCAAGGTGGTGGAAACGCCGCCGGGGCCGCCGGTGCTCGCGACGCTGTTGGCCGAGGTCTATGGTCCCGACGCCGCCACGCGGCAGCGCACCGCGATCGAACTCGAGAAGATCTTCAAGTCCATCCCTTACATCGTCGATGTCGATAACAGTTTCGGAAGTCCGCGTCCGAGGCTACGCTTGGTCCCTCAGCGCGACCGGATCGATTATTACGGCCTTTCGGATCGCCAGCTCTCGGACTCGATCGGCGCGCTGATGGGCAATCAGACAATCGGATATGCACCGCGCGGTGATGGCCGCACGCCGCTGCCGATCACGATCGCCCTGCCGCAATCGGCGCGGAGCTGGACGCGGACGTTGGCAAGCACGCCGGTCGCCGTCACAACCAGCGGCGATCTCGTCGAACTCGGCGCGGTGGTGGAGGCGCACACCGAACAAGGCAGTCCGGCGATCTTCCGGCGCGACGGGCGCTTCGCCGACATGGTCACAGCCGAGCTCGCCGGCCAGTATGAGGCTCCCATCTACGGCATGCTCGCGGTGGACAGGGCCGTCGAAAGCTATGACTGGGCCGCGCATGGCCTCACCAAGCCGCTGGTCCGCCTCAACGGCCAGCCCGAGGATGAGTCGGTTACCTCGCTGCTATGGGATGGCGAGTGGGAGATCACCTGGGTGACCTTCCGGGACATGGGCGCGGCGTTCATGGTCGCGCTGCTCGGTATCTACATCCTCGTCGTCGCCCAGTTCCGCAGCTTCAGGCTGCCGCTGGTGATCCTCACCCCAATCCCGCTGACGCTGGTGGGCATCGTCATCGGACATATGCTGTTCGGCGCGCCGTTCACCGCAACCTCGATGATCGGCTTCATCGCGCTCGCTGGCATCATCGTGCGAAACTCGATACTGCTCGTCGATTTCATTCGCCACAGTAGGCGGCCCGGCAGGCCGTTGCGCGACGTATTGATCGAGGCGGGAGCAATCCGGTTCAAGCCGATCGTGCTTACAGCGGCGGCTGCGATGATCGGGGCCGCTGTGATCCTGACCGACCCGATTTTCCAGGGGCTTGCGCTGTCCCTCTTGTTCGGTCTCGCCTCCTCCACTCTACTGACTGTCCTGGTGATCCCGGCGATCTACGTCGTGCTCAGGGACGATGGGTTGTCCTCGCAAAACGGGCATTCACGGAGCCGTTTTTTTGCGGATTGAAGAGCGGCTGATGAAGGACGTCGTGATCGCCCGATGTCGAAGACAGAGAGGATGATTTATAAATCAGCCGGTAAAGCAGACCGGCGGGTTTTAGGGATCGAGGCTCCGATGTGGAATGGCCGAAATTAAGGCGCGTTGCCGATCGTCCGCCTCGACCAGCGCGATCGGCAGCATTCGTCAATACCGGACGTTCACCGGAGTCGCGGTCGACGACCGACCTTGGTCGGTTGCGGCCCGTCCCTTACGGCATAAGCGGCAGCTATGCGCGAAATGGCGGTCGGAACCTGCCGGTCTGAACCGGCCCAAAATCCGACTTTCGGGGTCTTGATAACAAGAACGGGGAAGGCCGAGCCTTCCCCGCCAGGCGGAAAAGGGAGGGGTCCCCTCAGAAACGCATGCCGAAGCCGATTCCGACGATCAGGGGGTCAAGATGGACTTTCACGCGCTGCGTGCCGATCGCGGTCGTCGCGAGCCGCGTGGTCGTGTCGATATCGATATACTTGATGTCGAGATTGACGAAGGCCCGCTCGGTGAGCGCCACATCGACACCAGCCTGCAGCGCGTAGCCGAAGCTCGATTTCATGTGGACGTCGGTCTTGCCGACCGCCGTCTCGAGACCCTTCGACGCCTTCTCGGAATAGAATATCGTGTAGTTGAGGCCTGCCCCGACATAGGGACGGATATTCGCATCCGGCGCAAAATGATATTGCAGCGTTAGCGTCGGTGGCAGCACCCAGGTCGAGGCCAGCTTGCCGATCGTGCCCGTCGTGCCGGTCTTACCGCTCGCATCATGCTTGGTTGTCGCAAGGATGAGCTCAGTCCCGACATGCGGGGTGAGCATATAGGTGAAGTCAATCTCCGGCATCACGCTGTTGCTGACCTTGACCTTTTCAGCCGGAAAAGTCGGTTTGATGCCGCTCGAGCTTTCGTTGGGCGCGACGATGATCCCGCGCAGCCGCACCAGGACATCACCTTGCGCCGCGCAGGCGGGTGCCGCGACGGTCGCGGTCGCCATCAGCGCTAACATGAGCTTACGGTACATCACTTCGTCCCTTTCAACGCTTTCAATGGGACCATGTGTAAGCGCTGAGTTGGCATGACGATTTGACGGGCGCCAAGGAACCGGTTGACCCCGGTCAAGGAATTCGGCTCCTGGTCGAGCCATTGCTGCGGCATGTGGCCTTATTTTCCCGACCTGCTCGAACGCCCTGTGCCGCGCTATACAAGTTACCCTACGGCCGCCGAGTTTACGGACGATGTGGGCGCGGTCGACCAAATTGCGGCGCTCGACGCGATCGCGCCGCATGCGGACATCTCGCTCTATGTCCATATCCCCTATTGTCAGGAGATCTGCTGGTATTGCGGGTGCAACACCGGTGCGGCCAATCGGTCGGGCCGGATATCCTCCTATCTCGAGGCGCTCGAGGAGGAAATTCACCTGATCGCGCGTCATCTCGGCGGACGTGGCCGTATCCATCGGATCGCCTTTGGCGGTGGCAGTCCCAACGCCATCGCGCCGCTGGCTTTCGTCCGGCTGCTCGACCGGATCGTGACCGAACTCGACGCCGCGAGCGCCGAAATCTCAATCGAGCTCGATCCCCGGTCGCTTGACGATGCCTGGTATGGCGTTCTGCGCCAGACCTGCGTGACCCGCGCCAGTCTCGGGGTCCAGACGCTGGTGCCCCGTATCCAGAAGGTGATCGGCCGGGTCCAACCGCTCGCAATGATCGAGGATGCCACCCGGAGGTTGCGCGCTGCCGGCATCGAATCGCTCAACTTTGACCTGATGTACGGCCTGCCGGACCAGCACCTCGCCGATCTGGAAACGACGCTCTCCGAAACCCTGCAGCTGGCCCCCGATCGCATTGCTTTGTTTGGCTATGCTCATCTGCCGAGCCTGCTGCCCCGCCAGCGCCGGATCGACGCCGGTGATCTGCCCGACGCGCATCGCCGGTTCGAACAGGCCGCGCATGGCTTTAAGGTGCTGACCGGGGCGGGCTATCGCGCCATCGGCTTCGATCACTTCGCCCTGCCTTCCGATCCCTTGGCGACAGCAGCGAACCAGGGACGGTTGCATCGCAACTTCCAGGGATTCACCGACGATCCCGCTGACATCCTGATCGGGCTGGGAGCGAGTGCCATCAGCCAGTTCCCGGGCCTACTCGTCCAGAATGAAAAGATGGCAGGCCGCTACCGGATGCTGGTCGGTGCCCATCAACTCGCCGGACGACGTGGCGTGGAGCGGCATGCAGAAGACCATTGGCGGGGCGAGGTCATCGAAGCGCTGCTCTGTCGAGGCGAGGCGCGCATGAGCGAAGATCGCGTGTCGCGGTCCCGCCACGCGCTCGAGCCTTTCATCGACAAAGGCCTGGTCCGCTGCGGACCCACCTGGATAAGGATAATGCCAGCGGGACTGCCGTACGCCCGGATGATCGCATCATGCTTCGATCGCTTCCGCACGTTTAGCAAGGGGCAGTTCAGCCATGCGGTCTGACCTGCTGCGCCTGGGCTTTCTGCCGGCGCTGGGGGCGGTGACGCTGTTCGTCCATCCGCCGGCAGTTGCCCACACGCTGATGTTGCGCGGCGCCTTATGCGGCTCCGGCGGGGCAATCGAAATTCCCTTGCAGCGCACCCCGGGCCGCTCTCGCGACGAACGACCATGCTCGGCCCCCTGCCACGCCGCTTCAGCGGTTCGCAAAAAGTCGCAGACGTCGCGGCCGACGCTATGATTGATAAGGTAAGACCATGACAGACACTGCTGCTCAGCCATCGCCGTTCGACCTGCTTGGTGGGAGCGAGGGCATCGCGCTCATTGTCGATCGCTTTTACGACCTGATGGACAGCGAGCCCGCCTTCGCGGAGCTTCGCGCCATGCACGCCACGGATCTCGCGCCGATGCGCGGGTCGCTTGCCGGGCTTCCTTGCCGGCTGGAGCGGTGGGCCGAGAACCTGGTTCGACGCTAATCCCGGTAAATGCATGATGTCGCTGCATGGCGGGCTCGCCATCCGGCCGGCCACTGCGGATCAGTGGTGCACGGCGATGGCTCGGGCGCTTGAAGAGGCCGGCGTCGATCCCTCGCTGGCAGACAAGCTCAATGAGGCGTTCGGGCGCATGGCCGGCGCCATGGCCCGTCCTTGACCCTCGCAAAAGATCAGGCCGCGAGCCGGATATCGGTGCGATCGAGGATTTCCGAGATAGCCTGGACCAGTTCGCGGATCATTTCGGGGCTGTGGGTAGGGCCGGGGGTGAAACGCAGCCGCTCGGTGCCGCGCGGGACGGTCGGATAGTTGATCGGCTGCACATAGACGCCGTAATCCTGAAGTAGGGCATCGCTCACCCGTTTGGCGACCACGGCGTCGCCGAGCATCAGCGGAACGATATGGGTGCTCGACGGCATGACCGGCAGCCCGGCCTTCGCAAGCTCGGCTTTGAGCAGCGCCGCGGCTGTTTGCTGGGCATCGCGTTCCGCGCTGGATTTCTTGAGATATCGGACGCTTGCCAGCGCGCCGGCGACGAGCACGGGTGAGAGCGATGTCGTGAAGATGAATCCGGGGGCGTAGCTGCGGATCACGTCGATCAGCAACTGATCGGCTGCGATATAGCCACCCATCACCCCGATTGCTTTGGCGAGCGTGCCTTCGATGATCGAGATCCGGTGTGCCGCCCCGTCGCGATCCGAAATGCCACCGCCGTGCGGGCCGTACATGCCGACGGCGTGGACCTCATCGAGATAGGTCAGCGCGTTATATTTGTCGGCGAGGTCGCAGATCGCATGAATCGGAGCGACGTCGCCATCCATTGAATAGACGCTCTCGAATGCTATCAGCTTGGGCGCGTCGCGCCCGTCGCCAGCGAGCAATTCCTCGAGGTGCGCGAGATCATTGTGGCGGAACACGCGTTTCTCGCAGCCGGCATTGCGGATGCCCGCGATCATCGACGCGTGATTAAGCTCGTCCGAGTAGATGATGCAGCCAGGCAGAAGCTGCCCGATGGCCGCCAACGAGGCGTCGTTGGAGACGTAACCCGAGGTGAACAACAGTGCGGCTTCCTTGCCGTGAAGATCCGCGAGCTCGTGCTCGAGATCGACATGATAATGCGTGTTTCCGCCGATATTGCGAGTGCCACCCGAGCCCGCGCCAACATCGTGCAGGGCGTCCTCCATAGCGGCGATGACGTCGGGATGCTGGCCCATCGCGAGATAGTCGTTTGAGCACCATACCGTGACGGGGCGGACCACCTCGCGGGCGAAATGGCAGCGAGCGCTGGGGTAATTGCCACGATTTCTCAGAATATCGATGAAGACGCGGTAGCGCCCTTCCTGGTGCAGATTTGCGATCGCACCGGCGAAGACACGGTCATAGTCCATTCGAAGCTCTCCGCCCGCGGATCAGATATCCGCGTCACGCCCTCCACCATAGTTCGAGGCTGCCGGCTGGCTCTTCGTAACTATACGCAGTTCGCGGCGAGATGTTCGCGCGCGCTAACCGCGCTGCCCAGCCAACTTCTCGCCGGTCCAGAATGACACTTCATCACCGCTTGAAAGTTAAAGTCAGCCTTGATAGCCGGTGAGCGGCGATCGAGCCCAATTAAGCAGCCGTCGCCATAACATGGCTCGGGTGACGCGCGACCGCTTCGGCACGGGCGAGGGCATTGGCCGGGAAGGGGCCTTCGAGACGGGCGCCCGGTCCGAGGCAATCGAGGGCGGCGTCCGGATCGGTGGTCGCGACGATGATCGGGGCACCTGTTCGCTCGCTCAGGTCGCGCAACGGCTCAGTGCCAGCGGCCAGGCTCGGCCCGGGGACGATCACAATCAGCTTGGGTGGACAGTGCTGCGCGACCAGTTCGGCTTTGCTCATTTCGTCGACCGCCAGGATCGAGCGGTAGCCCGTCTCCCATAGCCGGGTCTCGAGGGTGTCGATCGCGCGGCGGTCGCCACCGATGATCAATGCATGCTCCATCTATCCCTCCGACTTCGGTGTCGTTCGGACCATAGAAAAAGCAAAGTTCGTCGCGCCGCGTTACGTAGATAGCACAGGGCGATCGACGCTTCAGTTGTCGTCTTCCACCACCGCGAAGCGGTGGCAGAGACCCGTCAGGCAGAACGCGACCGCTTGGCAAGCCGTTGGTTTTAGGAGTCGTTGGTTTTAGGAGTCGACGTGCGCGACTTCGAGGCTGATAGAACGGTGCTTATTGGGCTGAATGACTCGCTTCTCGGGTTGTCGCCCGAATGATGGGCGGCCAATGATCATCTCGCCTGTCAGAACCACGTCCGGACACCGGCCACCAGACTGAACCCGCCGGTGCTCTCGCCCTGCGCGCGCGCGAAGTCTGCAGTTTCGCCGAGGCGGCGCTCCCACGAGATGCCGACATAAGGGGCCAACTCCCGCTTGATCTCGTACCGGAGCCGCAGTCCCAGCTCCAGGTCGGACACGCCAGATCCGATCCGCTGGCGCGGCATGTCCTGCAGCGAGAAGTTGAGCTCGCCGCGTGGCTGGATGATCAGTTTCTGCGTGATCCGCTGATCATATGACAGCGTGACACGCCCGAGCACGTCGCCCTTGTCGGACAGGAACAGAGCGCCGTCGAGGCCGACCCAGTAGGGCGCGAGCCCTTCGATGCCGAGCACCGCATAGGTGCGCGTCGGTTTCGGCTCGAAATCCTGCCGGATGCCAAGCTGGAGGTTCCAATAGGGATCAAGCGCATGAGCATAGAGCGCCTGTACCTCGGCGCTTTCGACCCGGCCCTTGAAGCTGCCTTCGCCTTGGCTCTTGAGCACGAGGCGGTTGGTGTCGCCGCCGACCCACAACTCGCCATCCCAGCGATATCCGTCGCGGCCGTCGCGAACCTGATATTCGGCGAGATCGATGAGGAGCCGGTGGAAGACCATGCCACCGTGCGACCCGAGCAGCGCGGACTCCGCCCGCGCCATCGCCGCAGGATCATAATAGCGGTCCGCCGGCCGGCCCGGTTGCACCTGTGGCGGCGCGGCGGCGCCGGGCGGCAGGTCAGGTCCGCTCTTCGACGCCGACATGTTGGACATCGCCGCCATGTCATGCCCGGCCGCAGGCTGCGCCGTGCCTCGACGGATCGCCGGGCGGGGCGCGGGATGGGGTTTGGGCTTCGCCTGAGGCTTGGCTGGCTTGGCGGCGGGCATGGTCATGCCCGGCATCTGCATTCCGGGTATGTGCTGATGCGACTGCGCCGCTGCGAGCGATGGCACCATCAGCGCCAAGGGCGCCAGTCCGAGGGTTGTCCGGATCTTCATGCATCGATTCCCGGGATCGGACGGACCTGGACGATGCGCATCATCCCGGCGTGCATGTGAAAGAACATGTGGCAGTGGAATGCCCACTCGCCGGGGATGCCGGTCACGTCCCAGCTGACCTTGCCGCCTGGGGCGACGTTGACTGTGTGCTTGCGCGGGGAATGGTCGCCATGCCCCGTCGCCATTTCGAACAGATGGCCATGCAGGTGGATCGGGTGGTTCATCATCGTGTCGTTGATGAGCGTCACTCGGACACGCTCGCCGGCGCGAACGGGGATCGGTGTCTCTGCCTCCGACAGCGTCTTGCCGTCGAACGACCACATATAGCGTTCCATGTTGCCGGTGAGATGCACCTCGATCTCACGCGCCGCCCCGCGCACGTCGGGATTGGGCTCGAGCGCGACGAGATCGCGATAGACGAGCACCTTGTGCCCAACATCCGCCAGGCCCGTACCCGGCTCGCCGGTACGGTCGATGGGCATCGGTGCGATTGTCTGGACGCCGGGACCGAGCGTCACACCGGGCGCATTGGCGGGATCACGCATCTTCATGCTCGCCATCCCGGCCTTGCTTTCGCGCGGCGCGGGCTGGCCGCCGACAGCAACATGCTCGATGTCGGGCATCCCGCCATGATCCATTCCCGGCATCGCGGCGGACGAAGTGGTCCCTGCGCCCATCGCGGACATGTCCATGCCCATGTCGCGCATCGTCGCGACCGGACGCCGGCGCAACGGCGGCACTTCGGCGGCCATATCCTCGCGCGGCGCCAGCGTCGCACGCGCTAACCCTGAGCGATCGACCGCTTCCGCGACGATCGTGTATGCCCGGTCGTCGGCGGGCGTGACCATCACGTCATAGGTTTCCCCCGGGGTGATCTGGAGCTCATCGACCTCGACCGGACGGACATTCTGTCCGTCGGCCTGTACGACGCTGAGCTTGAGACCCGGGATGCGGACGTTGAAGATCGTCATGCTGCCGGCGGCGATGAAGCGCAGCCGGACGCGCTCCCCGGGACGGAACAGCGCGATCCAGTTATCCTGCGGCCCATGCCCGTTGACGAGATAGGTATAGGCCGCGCCAGTCACGTCCGAGATGTCGGTAGGGTCCATGCGCATGCGTCCCCAGGCGAGCCGCTCCTTGAGCGACTGGTCCTCGCCCTTGAGCAGCCCGGCAAGCGTCTGCGGCTGCCGATTGAAATAGCCTGCCTGCTGCTTGAGCTTGGCGAACATCGCATGTGGATGCATCTGGCTGTGGTCGGAGAGCACCAGCACATGCTCGCGATCGAACCCGACCGGATCGGCCTCCTTCGGATCGATGATGATCGGCCCGTAGTGCCCGAGCTGCTCCTGAAAGCCCGAATGGCTGTGGTACCAATAGGTGCCCGACTGGATGAGCGGAAACTCGTAGGTGAAGGTCGACCTCGCCTTGATGCCAGGGAAGGACACGCCAGGCACCCCGTCCATCTGAAACGGCAGGATCAGCCCATGCCAATGTACCGATGTCTCCTCATCGAGATCGTTCTCGACGTGGATGCGGACGATCTGCCCTTCCTTTAGGCGCAGCAGCGGGGCGGGCACTGTGCCGTTGATTCCGATCGCATGGCTCTCGCGTCCGTCTATGATCATCGTCTGATGCGCGATCCGGAGGGTGATGTCCTCGCCCGAAAGCTCCGGCAAGGGTGCCGCAATCCCGCGTGAGTTGGTCTGCGCCCAGGCCGGGAGCCACGCGGACAAGGCCATGCCGCTCCCCGCCAGTGCTGCGCTGCGCAGCAATTCCCGCCGGCCAATGGTCGTGTTCATGCTCGTTCCTCCGGGCGCAGTTCGGCGCGTTTCGAGCCCTACGCTTGCGGGCAGGCCGACACTCTACGGATGGTTACGGGGCGAAAGATAGGGTTTGACATCATGTCAGGGTCAAGGGCGCCACAGAAAGAAATTCGGGCGCGCCTTCTACGGGACATTGCGTGTTGACCCTGACATGATGTCAAACCCTACATCGGGTGATGAAGGGAGCTTCCATGAGCGAGCATCGCCACGACCATGCGCGTGCCCAGACGGGTTCCGGACACGGCCATCAGCACGAGCTTGCGACGGCTAGGGATCCGGTCTGCGGGATGAATGTCGATCCGGCCGCGACCGCGCATCATGCGGAGCATCAGGGCCATGCCTATCATTTCTGCAGCGCGGGCTGCCGCGGCAAGTTCGTCGCCGATCCCACGCACTACCTTGGTCCGCAGCAGGCGGCGCCCGAAACAACGGCCGGCACGATCTATACCTGCCCCATGCACCCTGAGATCCGTCGGGTCGGACCTGGCTCCTGTCCGATCTGTGGCATGGCACTGGAACCCGTGACCGCCACGCTCGACTCAGGCCCGAGCCATGAACTGGCGGATATGACGAGGCGCTTCTGGATCAGCCTGGTACTGACGCTGCCGGTGTTCGCACTGGAGATGGGCGGCCATCTGACCAATCTGATGATGCTCGTCGCCCGCCAGACCTCGAACTGGATACAGTTCGCGCTGGCGACCCCTGTGGTGCTGTGGGGCGGCTGGCCGTTCTTTGTGCGCGGCTGGGCCTCACTGCGGACGATGAAACTCAACATGTTCACGCTGACCGCTATGGGGATCGGAGTCGCTTGGACGTACAGCGTGGTCGCGGCGCTCGTGCCGGGCATCTTCCCGGCAGCGTTCCGCGAGATGGATGGGGCTGTGGCAGTCTATTTCGAGGCGGCCGCGGTCATCACCGTGCTGGTGCTGCTCGGCCAGGTGCTGGAGCTTCGCGCCCGCGAACGCACTTCGGGCGCGATCAAGGCGTTGCTCGACCTCGCGCCCAAGACCGCGTGGCGGCTGCGAGACGACGGCCCGGACGAGGAAGTCACGCTCGACCTGATCCAGGTCGGCGACCGGCTGCGCGTGCGACCGGGCGAGAAGGTGCCGGTCGATGGCGAGCTGGTCGACGGTCGCGTCTCGATTGACGAGTCGCTGGTCACAGGCGAGTCGATGCCGGTGACCAAGGAGCCTGGCGCCAAGGTGATCGCCGGCTCGCTCAACAAGACCGGCTCATTCGTCATGCGCGCCGAGAAGGTCGGCACCGAGACTTTGCTGTCGCGGATCGTGCAGATGGTGGCGGAGGCCCAGCGCAGCCGCGCGCCGATCCAGCGCATGGCCGATCAGGTCTCGGCCTGGTTCGTGCCCGCCGTCATCGCGGTCGCGGGTATCGCCGCAATCGTCTGGGCGCTGGCCGGGCCGGAACCTCGCCTTGCCTATGCGCTAGTCGCGGCCGTGTCGGTGCTGATCATCGCCTGTCCCTGTGCGCTCGGCCTCGCGACGCCAATGTCGATCATGGTCGGTGTCGGCCGCGGCGCGCAGGCGGGCGTGCTGATCAAGAATGCCGAGGCGCTCGAACGCTTCGAAAAGATCGATACGCTGATCGTCGACAAGACCGGTACGCTGACCGAAGGAAGACCCGCGGTCACCGCCGTGGTGCCGATGCCGGGCATCGACGAGGCCGAACTGCTGCGCCTGGCGGCCAGCCTCGAGCGGGGCAGCCAGCATCCGCTCGGCGAAGCAGTGGTCCGTGCTGCCACCGAGCGCGGGCTCGCGCTCGTCGAGGCTAGCGATTTCGACGCGCCAATCGGTCGCGGCGTCACCGGCACGATCGAGGGCAAACGGCTGCTGCTCGGCGCGCCAAGGCTGATGGCTGAGCAGGCCATCGACATCTCGGCGCTGGCATCCGATGCCGAGCGACTGCGCGGCGAAGGCGCGACCGCGATCTTCGTCACGATCGACGGTGCGCTCGCAGGCCTGATCGGCATCGCCGATCCGATCAAGCAGACCACGCCCGACGCAGTCGCCGCGCTCAAGGCCGAGGGCATCCGCGTGGTGATGATGACGGGCGACAATCGCACCACGGCGCTCGCGGTGGCCAGTCGTATCGGGATCGACGAGGTCGAGGCGGAAGTGCTGCCGGAGGACAAGGCGGCTGTGGTCAACAAGCTGCGCGGTGAAGGTCGATCGGTCGCCATGGCCGGAGACGGGGTCAACGATGCGCCTGCACTGGCCGCAGCCGAAGTGGGCGTCGCGATGGGCGCAGGTGCCGACGTCGCAATCGAAAGCGCGGGCGTGACACTGCTCAAGGGCGACCTTACCGGCCTTGTCCGCACGCGCCGGCTGTCGCGCGCGGTGATGCGCAACATCCGCCAGAACCTCGTTTTCGCCTTCGCCTACAACGTCGCTGGCATCCCCGTAGCTTCGGGTCTGCTTTATCCGATTACCGGCACGCTCTTGTCACCGGCGATCGCGGCGGGCGCTATGGCGCTCTCCTCGGTGAGCGTGATCAGCAACGCGCTGCGGCTGCGGGCTGTCCGGCTGTGACGGGGCGGCACCGAACTGATGCGCGTCTGCAGCGGACATTTACGTATGGAGTGCCAACCGTTCGGCGCTCAATCTTCCACCAACCGATGCGTTGCGGTGGTCCGTAGCGCCCAGAAAGGAATCAGGATGAAACTGACCAGAACGATCGCATGCGCTGCCGTCTTTCTGTTGATGCCGGGACTCGCCTTAGCCGAACCGGCGTCGTCGCAGGATCATGGCGCCGCGAGCCAGTCGAAGCCCGCGCAGGGCGAAACTGGCAAGCCGCACGACATGAAGTGCCCGATGATGCAGGATATGCACGGCGGGATGAAAAAAATGGACGGACAGACGATTCCGCAGGGCGGCGGCGGCCAGCATCCCACGACGGGGAGCGGCGGTATGAACGGCATGGGCGAGATGAAGTGCATGCAGGACGGGACCGCTGCCAAGCCCACACCGACCCCGGAAGCGGCACCCGGGGGCCAGCACAACCACGATCATCCGGGCGCGGGCACCCCCCAATAATCTGGCCATGTCCAAGGAGGCGGAGACGATGACCGGCCTGAACAGGAACTTTGCAATCATGCTGGTCACCGCGATCGGGGCGGCGGCATCGTTCTGGCTGCTGCGCGACCATTGGGGTCATGCGCTCGGTGTCCTGCCTTATCTGCTGTTCCTCGCCTGCCCGCTGATGCACCTGTTCATGCATCACGGCCACGGCGGCCATGGACATCGCCACAGCGGCGACGCGCCGCCGCGCACGCCGGCGCCCTGACTATGGGGCCGGATGCGCTCGACAACGGTGACCCCCCAGCGGCCCAGCGGCATTATGAAGCAAGCCGTGCGCTGCCGGTCTCTCCCGATGCGCTCTTCCCACATCTCGATGATCAGATCCTGGGCGCCCATATGGAGACCTCTTCCGCGATGATGGGCGGCGGGCGCATGAGCTTTGAGTTCGACGCCGAGCGCGGGATGGCTGTGGGCTCGCGCATTCACATGGGCGGGTCCGCCTTTGGCCTGACGCTATCGGTCGACGAGGTCGTCACCCTGCGCGAGCCGCCGCGGCGTAAGGCCTGGCGGACGGTCGCCAAGCCGCGGCTTCTCATCATCGGCGGCTATGAGATGGGCTTTCGTATCGCCGACGCACCGGCCGGCTGCGAACTGACCGTCTGGATCGACTATTGGCTGCCGCAGGCCTGGCTTGGTGTACTCCTCGGCCGGCTGTTCGGCGGCTTCTATGCACGATGGTGCGTCGGCCGAATGGTCGCTGATGCCGCCAAGGCCTTTTCGAGTCCCGTCAGCGCGCAATCCACGGCATAAGCGCCACATGAATATCGGCCAGGCTTCGGAAGCGAGCGGCGTCTCGCAGCGGATGATCCGCCACTATGAAAAGATAGGACTGACCCCGGCGCCCGCGCGCCGTGGCAGCGGCTATCGCGACTATTCGGATGCGGACCTCCATCGCCTCAGGTTCATCGCAAATGCGCGCGATCTCGGCTTTCCCATCGAGGACATCCGGCAACTGCTCAGCCTGTGGAACGACACGAAGCGCTCGAGCGCGGAAGTGAAGTCGCTGGCGATGGCCCGCGCCGACGAGCTTGAGCGCAAGGCGGCCGCGCTAGAGGCGATGCGCCGCACGCTCGTCGAGTTGGCCGAGCGATGCTATGGCGACGATAAGCCCGACTGTCCCATTATCGATAGCCTCGCAGGATCTACATAATCGATGCGGCCGCGCACCTTGGAAAGCGTCGCGGCAGGACTAACCGACACTGTCTTCGAGTTTTTGCACAGCCTGGGGGTGAATCTATCCCGATCATGGTGCCGCACAGCACCGGTCCGCAGCCTGAAGGCAGCACCCATTGCGCGCGTTCCTGAATACCTATCACGATCCGGGCCAGCCCGGAGATTCCGAGCATCAGGGCGATGACGAGTGTCAGCAGCTAGCTGCTGGCGGCTGGCCCAAGCGGCGTCACGATCACCGCCATCATGTAGAAGAGCCCGCTGATCGACCATAAGGTCGGCGTGCCCGCATTGCGCTGACCGAGCGCCGGCAGAAGATGGAGTGCACCGGCGACCAGTATTGCGAAGCCGATGCTGTCTGCGTCCGTTTCGGCTGCACGAACGAGGCGGGTGACCAAGAGGCCGGTCAAGATAGCGCTGCCGAAGCCCGTGGTACCCAAACACCACCGCGTTGCGCGGCTAAAATCAGGGATCTCTCAGCATGATCCTGGTCGAATGGCGCGGCCGTCATTGTTTTCTCCGATTCTCACGCACTTCTGCGTGATCGACCAGAGGTCGCCATTGGGAAGTCTACGCAGAGGCCCTCCGCACAATTACCAATTTCGGTGCCCCGCGGCTCCACCTAGCCATCGGTCAGATCATGATGCGGAGGCGATGATGAAGAATATTCTCCTGCTCGTTCACGAGGACAATGGCCAAGAGGCGCGCTCGGTGAGATTGTCGAGCGATGGGCGGGCGGGCGCGACCTTGCCGCGCGCCTCGCGTACAGGGCGATCGGGCGGGGCGGGGTGGCCGGCCATGTCAGCCTGCGGGGTCCGATCGGAGCAGCTGCTCGATGGTCTTCAGCAAAACGTGGGGGCGAAGCGGCTTTTCGAACACGGTTGCAAAACCTGCTGCCTGGGCGCTCGCGCGCAGGTCGTTCGATGGGAAGGCGGTAATGAGGATGGCGGGCCGCGCCCATCCGTAATCGCGCAATTGCGTGAGCGTCGCGACGCCGTCGCAATCGCTCATCCGATAATCGGCAACGAGGCAGGTGGCGTCGAGCGCGGTCTTGTCGGCAAGCAATGTCCTGCCGTCGGCATAGGCGCGCACATCGAAGCCATTGGCCTGGAGAAGGAGCTGCAACGACCGGCGAACGGCAGGGTCGTCCTCGACCAGCAAAATCCTCGCCTTATTCTTCGCCAGCACCCCGCGGGGGACATCCATGAGCTTTTTCCCTGTAAGGTCATCTGCTGTCGCAGACAGGGAAACGTGGGTCGCTACGCAATTTTCCCGATAGGGTCAGGCCCCCAGCCCTGCGGCGAAGGCGATGCGCAGCGCGTCGGACAGGCTGCGGACATCGAGCTTCGACATCAGATTCGCCCGGTGCACCTCGACCGTTCGCGGCGATATGTTGAGATCATAGGCGATCGTCTTGTTGGGCAGGCCCTGCGCCAGCCCCTCGAGCACATCGCGCTCGCGCGGGGTCAGAACACACAGGAGCGTCTGCGCTTCTGCCGCGCGGACAGTGATGTCATTGGCTGCCGCCAGCCGCTCGAATGCCGTTCCGATCGACCCCAGTAAGGTGGCCTTCTCGAACGGCTTTTCGAGAAAATCGACGGCACCCGCCTTCATTGCCTTTACCGCCACCGACACGTCGCCATGGCCGGTCAGGATGATCACGGGCATGGTCACCCCGCGTTCGATCAGCGCCTGCTGGACTTCCAGGCCGTCCATCTCGGGCATGCGCACGTCGAGCAGGACGCAGCCCTCGGCGACATGGCGGATTTCCTTCAGGAAGGCGACGCCGCTCGCCCAGGTCTCGACCGTGAAGCCCGAGGTCTTGAGCATGAAGCCGGCCGCTCGGCGGATCGCGTCTTCATCGTCGATAATGTGAACCAGCTTCTTTTCAGTCATCCCCTTGCTCCGTAGCCGCCCGCACAAGCGTGAAATGAAAATCGGTGCCGCCGCCGGGTCGCGGCTCCGCCCAGATCCGGCCGCCATTCGCCTCGACGATCGTCCGGCAGATAGAGAGGCCCAGCCCCATCCCCTCCGCCTTGGTGCTGACGAAGGCGGTGAACAACTGGGCGGCGACCTGGGGTGCAACCCGGGGCTCGGAGTCGGCCACGATCACGCGAACGAAGCCCGCCTGGTCGCTGCGGGTCGAGACGGTGAGCTTCCGCGTCGGGCTTTCGGACATCGCCTCGACGGCGTTGCGGATCAGATTGATGAGCACCTGCTGGATCTGGACCTTATCGACGAGCACCGGCGAGGCGTAGGGGTTGAGATCGAAAGTCGGCTCGACGCCCTTCTCCTTGGCGCCCATCAGCCCGAGCATCGCTGCCTCGCTGATCAATTGTCGCCGCCGCTCGACGGTCTTGTCGACTTCGCCCCGCGCGACGAAATCGCGCAGGCGCCGCACGATATGGCCTGCGCGGAGTCGTCACATTGCCGTCGCGGTCGAGCATGTAGATCGCATGGCCCTGCGCACCGTCGATCAGCAAATTGAGCTCCTCGGCGAGAGCGCTGGCCTCGATCGCGCGCTGGTCGGCGCGCGCGTCGCTGGCGGTCGCGCGGGTCCGCTGGCGGTTGATAGTCTCGGCGAGCAGGATGATGTCTCCGGCAGTCGCTATGAACGTCGCCACCTCGACGACGTCGCTCGGATCGAAGCTGTGCATATTGGCGAAGCGCGTGCCAGCAAGGAGCGCGAGGACGGCTGCGGCGATGCCCGAAGCGGGCCCTGCCCAGATGCTGGCGAGCAGAATGGCAACGGTGAACGGCAGAAACGACGCGTGATCGCCGAGCCAGGGTTGCAGGGCAAAGCGCAGCAGGGCGGTTATCCCCGCCAGGGTCAGTCCTATCGCTATCCGCCCCGCGAGAGTGCCGGCGACAATCGGATTCATCGGCCCAAGTCCCCGCCGCACAGGCTCCCGCCGCCACCTGGCCCTGAAGGGCCCGTCCGCCACGTTTTGTTACGGCATCATCATAACTTAGTTTATCATGCCCGCAAATGGCTGGATATCCTCGTATAAATAGAGTGCCGAGCCGAGCGACTCCGTAGAGTCACCAATAGCCGCAGACGCCGGCAAACGAGAGCATGGGTCTTCCAGATGTGGGAGCAGCCTCATGACCGCCGTGCTTCGCCTCGACCAAGCTGACACCGATACGCCCTGGCTTCTGGGGCCGCGTGGCCACCAGCTGCTCGCAGCGGAGATGCAGGCGCTCGATCCTGCCGCATCGGCTTTGCTCTGCGGCGCGGCGGATCTCGTCCGATCGTTCGCGCCGCTCGTGCACGGCTAGCCGATGCGATGCCGCCTCTGGATATTGATCGCCATGCTAGGGGCGGCGGCGGCACCGCCGCTGGTCGACAGCGCGCTCGCCGACGCACGGATCGGCGAGCAGGCCGATGGCTATCTCGGCTTCGTCGAGCCGCCATCGCCCGAACTTCGCAAAGTGGTCGCCGACATCAACATTCGTCGGCGCGAGGCCTACACCGAGCGCGC
>Ga0207668_10000025_pt1 | contig 131733 bp, 132 predicted proteins | sample KBSS43metaG_FD_184323 | JGI IMG/M metagenome (GOLD analysis project Ga0207668, IMG submission 184323) | Switchgrass rhizosphere microbial communities from Kellogg Biological Station, Michigan, USA - KBS S4-3 metaG (SPAdes) (version 2) | ecosystem: Host-associated > Plants > Roots >...
AGGATGTTGACCGTAATGCCGGCCGAGATATCGAACATCAGCGGCAGATAGTAGTGACCAGCCGGCCGCTTTACCCACATCTTCAGGTCTTCTGGAACCTTGAAGACCATGTCCTTGGGCAGATACTCGCCCGCCAGCCCCGCAGGCCGGAAGTCCTTGATCACAGCGCTCATCGTCTACTCCCGATGCGGCCCCGCCAGACGCCGGACCCTGGAGATATCGCTCCCGTTCTGCCGCCCGCCCGGGGTTCGGTCAAACGTTTACGTTCGACCCCGTTTTGACCACCGTCGACGCGATCGCGAGCCCGCCGCAAGTGATGCGGCTCACGCGAACCGTATTTGTCCGCGATCAAGCACCACCGCGTCGCGCGCAGGGACCCGCGCGCGGAGGGCGTAGCCCTCGCCGTCGTCCCACAGATCGACAGTGATCGTCTCCCCAGGCGTCACCGGTTTGGAGAACCGCGCCTCGATCGAGGCGATTGACTTGCCGCCGGAAGCCCGCGTCGCGGCCACCGCCGCCATGCCGAAGGTGCACAGGCCGTGCAGGATCGGCCGCTTGAAGCCGGCCTTGGCGGCCACCTCCGGATCGGCGTGGAGCGGATTGCGATCGTGGTTCAGCCGATACCAGAGCGCCAGGTCCTCACGGGTCGCCATCTCGATGGAATGATCGGGCGCACGCTCAGGGGTCGCCTGGAACTCGTAGGGCGGCCCGTTCTCGCCGCCGAAGCCGCCGTCCGCCCGGCAGAAGACGCCGGACTCGCCGCGCGCGATCAGGGCTCCGCTGGCCTTGTCGACCGTCTCGCGGATGATGACGATCACCGCGCCCTTGTCGCCCTTGTCGTACACCCCGTCGATGCGGTTGGTGGTGACGATCGGCCGGCCGATCGGCAGCGGCGCATGCACCCAGAGCCGTTGGGTGCCGTGCACCACCATCGAGCGGGTGATGCCGGCCTGTGGGTTCTCGACCTGCCAGTTGCCGGGATGGCCGACGATCAGCGGCATGGTCGGAAAGACCTTCAGCTCGCGCTCGTAGACGTAGGGCAGCTCCCGGCTGTCGAGCGGATCGGCGCCCAGCCCGATCGACAGGGCGTAGAACATGGCGTCACGGTCGGTGAGCACCGTTTCCTGCGGCGGAAGAACGACCTTGCTCAGGGCCTGCGGATTCAGCGGCATGCGATCAACCTCAAGGGATTTCCTGGCTCAAAGCGTTTCCTGGGCGCCGAAGATGGTCACGGCTTGGCTCGACAGCACGCCGCCGTTGCCGTGAGAGAGCGCGAGTTTGGCGCCGGCGATCTGGCGCTCGCCGCAATCCCCGCGGATCTGCCGCACCGCCTCGATCATGGTGAAGAGGCCGTACATGCCGGGGTGCACGCAGGAGAGCCCGCCGCCGTTGGTGTTCACCGCCAACCGCCCGCCGGGCGCGATCGCGCCGCCGGATACGAAGCGGCCGCCCTCGCCCTTCGGGCAGAAGCCCAGGTCTTCGAGCACGAGGATCGTGTTGATGGTGAAGGCGTCGTAGAGCTCGACCACGTCGAGGTCCTGCGGACCGATCCCCGCCTGGGCGAAGGCGCGCGGGCCGCATTCGGCGACGCTGGTGGTGGTCAGGTCCGCCGTCAGGATGTGGCGGTGCCAGGTCGCCTGGGCCCCGGCGAGCATGTAGGCGGGCGGCTGCTTCAGGTCCCGCGCGCGGTCGGCGCGGGTCATGACCACGGCCGCGGCCCCGTCGGTGACCAGGCAGCAGTCCCGGACCGTCAGCGGGTCGGAGACCATCCGCGCCGACAGGCAGTCCTCGATCGTCAAGGGGCGGCGATCGAAGGCCTCGGGATTGAGCTGCGCCCACTTGCGGGCCGCGACCGCGACCTCGGCGAGATGCTCGCGCGTGGTGCCGTACTCGTGCATGTGCCGCGCCGCGGCCAAGGCGTAGGAGCTCGGCGGATTGCGCGGCTGGTAGACGCTCTCGTAGGGGAACGGCGTGATGCTGGTGCGCATGAGGCCGCCGGCGGCGCTGCGCTGGTTGCTGCCGTAGCAGATCAGCACCGCGTCGCAGAGGCCGGCGTCCAGGGCCAGCGCGGCCCACATCGCCTGGATCTGGAACGACGACCCGCCGGTGCGGGTGGTCTCGACGAGCTTGGGACGGATGCCGAGGTAGTCCGGCGCCGTCATCGCGCACAGCGGATCCTGCTGCAGCGTCGAGAAGACGGCGTCGATGTCGCCAAGCTTCAGCCCGGCGTCCTCGATGGCGGCCAGCGAAGCCTTGGCCAGCATCTCCATCGAGGTATGGCCAGGCGCCTCGCCCATTCCGAAGGTGGCGGCGCCGACGACCGCCGTTCGGCCTCTGGGGAACCCGCTCACGCGCCGCCCTCCTGGACCGGGTCGAACACCACCGCAGGGGTCCCGTCGATCGCATCCACCCGGGCGCGAACGCGCAGCCCGATTTTCACCGCGCCGGGGTCGATCCCGACGACGCGGCTCATGACGCGCGGCCCCTCGGCCAGCTCGACGAGGGCGACGTTGTAGTCGGGCGTCGGCAGCTTGTTGCGCACCACGGTGGCCGAATAGACCACGCCCTCCCCGCTGGGCTGCACCCACTCGAGATCCTGGGCGCCCGAGCCGGGCTCGGCCACCCGCGGATAGTAGACGAACCCGCCGGTGGAGCGGGAGCGCTGGATCATGAAGCGGCCATCCTTCAGGAAGGCCTCGAATTCCTCGTCCGGGCGAAGGTCGCTCATTGCGAACTCCTAGTGGCCGGTGTGCTGCTGGATAGGCGACGCCGTCACGATCAACGCGTCAACCGCAGTGACGCCCTGGCCCTTGGGGTGGACGAAGACAGGGTTGAAGTCGAGCTGGTCGATCGCGGTTTCCGCCCGCGCGAGGTCGGCCACGCGGCAAACGAGGTCCGCCAGGGCGTCGAGATCCCCCGGCGGCAGGCCCCGCACGCCCTTCAGAATGGGCGCGGTCTTCAGCCGGTCGATGAGGCGCAACGCGTCGTCGCGCGAGATTGGGGGCACGGCGAACACCACGTCCTTCAGGACTTCGAGATAGATGCCGCCCGAGCCGATCATCACGAGCGGCCCGAAATCCGGATCGCGGATCGTGCCCACCACGAGCTCGTGGCCCTTGGGGGCCATCTTCTGCACGAGCACCCCTTCGATGCGGGCGTTCGGCGCATGCTTTGACGCGCTGGCGACGATGCGGTCGAAGGCGGCCTCGACCTCGCCCGCGCCGAGGCTCAGCGCGACGCCGCCGGCCTCGGTCTTGTGCGCGATGTCAGGCGACTGGATCTTGAGCGCCACAGGGTAGCCCAGGGCCGCCGCCGCCTGAGCGGCTTCCTCGCGCGTGGCCGCGACCGCCGAAGGCGGGGTCGGGATCTTGTAGGCTTCCAGCAGGGCGCGGGTCGCCGCCTCGTCCAGCACGCCGGGGGCGGACGGTGGGCAGCGCGGTTCCCGCGCCCCGGCGTCCGGCGCGCGGCTCTTCCACCGCTCGAGGAACTCGGCGTGATGGTCGAGCGCCTTCAGGGCGGCGGCGCAGCCGCGGAAGCTCTGGAAGCCGTGCGCGCCGAGCTTGGCGAGCGCCGCCAGGTTATTCTGGACCGGCAGGATGTGGGAGTGGAACAGGATCGGCTTTGTCGCCGAGGCAAGCAGCGGCCCCAGCACGTCGGCGAGCGCCTCCACGCGGCCGACCTTTGCCAGCCCCATGTTGACGATCATCGCGTCGACCTCGTCGGAGCGCTCGAGCTGCTCGAGCACGCGAACGAGGGTGCGGCCGCCGTCCTCGACCGCCTGGGCCGTGACGTCCACCGGATTGGCCGCCGAGCCGAAGCCCGGGATCAGCTTCATCAGCTCGGCCTGCAGGCCTTGGCTCAGCAGCGGCGCGTCGATGCCGCTGACGCCGCACAGGTCCGCCGCCCAGGCGCCGGCGCCGCCGGAAGTCGTCACGATCGCCACGCGCCGCACGCGGCGGCGGGGGAAGCGGGCGAAGGCGGCCGCCGCGGCGAGCATCTCCTCCTGGTCGAAGACGCGCAGCACGCCGTAGCGCTCGAAGGCGGCGTCATAGGCGGTGTCGGCGCCGGTCAGGTGCGCGGTGTGGGAGACCGCCGCGCGCTGGCCGGCCTCGGACCGGCCGACCTTCATCACCACCAGCGGAACGCCGAGGTCGGCGGCCTTGGCCGCGATGGCGGCGAACCGGCTGGGGGTCTTCAAGCCTTCGATGAACAGAATGATCGCGCCGCTCTCACCCTCGTCGAGCAGGTGGTCGACGGCGTCCAGGCACTCGATGTCGCCTTCGTTGCCGGTCGTGATCACCGCCCGAAGGTCGAGGTTCTCGGCGCGCGCGCGGCCATAGAGCGCGAAGCCCAGCCCGCCGCTCTGCGACACGATGCTGACCTTGCGGCCCGGACGGGCCGCGTGCGCGCCTTCGGCGAGCGCCTCTTCCACCACCGCGGCGAAGGTCGAGGCGACGCCGCCGACGTCGTAATAGCCCTCGGTGTTGGGGCCCATGTAGCGAATGCCGGTCGCCTGGGCGGCGGCTTCGAGCGCGGCGACGTCGACGCCGGACGACAGGATCACGGCGGCCTTGGCGCCCGCGGCCCCGGCCGACCGGATCACCTCAGGCACGGCCTCGCCGGGCGCGGCGATCAGCACGAGCTCGACGCCGCCGGGGATGGCGGTCAGGTCCGGATAGGCGGTCCGCCCCTGGATGACGCCGCCCTTGGGGTGCACTGGATGGACCGGCCCGGAATAGCCGCTCTCGAGGAGGATCTTGAGAAGCTTGCCGCGCAGCTTCGTCGTGTCGTCGGAAGCGCCGACCACGGCGATCGCGGAAGGATTGAAGAAACTCGAAAGCACGGCGGCCTCTCACCCCCTTCGGATTTAAGTGGCCTCCCTCCCATTGATGTCGGGCACAAACAAGGACTTGAAGCCGGGCAGCATGTATATGCTCCTTTCCCGGGGCGGTGTCGTCCGCCTTCGGATCGGAGCTAAAGGCTGGAATCAGCTAGAAGCCCCAGCCATCAACAGTGAGCGAATTTAGCGACATGGCGTCAGCCCCAGAGGCGCTCCGCCCTCAAACCTCCATCGGCCAGGATTCGGAAGAGAGGCTTTCGGCCCTTCTGGCGCCGCGTTCGGTGGCCGTCGTCGGCGCCTCATCCGACCAGCGCCGCTTCGGCGGCCGGCCGATCCAGTACCTGCTGGAAGCGAAATTCGAGGGGCCGATCTATCCGGTGAACCCCGCGCGCACCGAGATCCAGGGCCTGCCCGCCTTCCCCTCGATCGACGACGTCCCCGGCCCGGTCGACTGCGCCATCATCGCCGTCGCCGCCGAAGCGACCCAGGAGGCGGTGGAAGGCTGCATCCGCAGGGGCGTAAAGGCCGCGGTGCTCTACGGCGCGGGATTTTCCGAGACCGGCGACGAAGGCCGCGTCAAGCAGGAGCGCCTGGTCGAGACGGCCCGGGGCGGCGGCCTGCGGCTGCTGGGCCCCAACTGCATGGGGCTGATGAACTCCCACGCCCGGTTCTACGGCACCTTCGCCTCCGCGCTGGAGGAAGGCGTGCCCGAGCCGGGACGCATCGCGGTGGCCAGCCAGAGCGGCGGCTACGGCGGCTATCTGATGAAGCACCTCTTCCTGCGCGGCCTGGGCCTGAGCCAGTGGGTGACCACCGGCAACGAGGCGGACGTGGACGTGGGCGAGGCGCTCTACTGGATGGCCGGCCAGGAGGATAACGACGTCCTGCTCGTCTACCTGGAGGGCCTGCGCTCCAAGGACTCGCTGATCGCCGCACTCGACCGCGCGCGCCGCAACCAGAAGCCCGTCGTGGCCATGAAGGTCGGCCGCACCGCCGACGGCAGCGCCGCGGCGGCGTCGCACACCGCCTCGCTGACCGGCGAGGACAGCGTCTATGACGCGGTCTTCGACGCCTATGGCGTGCACCGGGCGCGCACCACCGACGAATTGCTCGACGTCGCCTATGCGCTCAGCAAGCGGCGGCTGCCGAAGGGCGACCGCGTCGGCGTGATCAGCATCTCCGGCGGCGTCGGCGTGCAGATCGCCGACTTCGTCAGCGACGCGGGCATGACCATGGGCAAGGTGCCCGAGGCGACGCAGGACGCGCTCCGCGCCCTGGTGCCGAACTGCTCGCCCAGGAACCCGATCGACATGACCGGGCTGGTCACCACCAACCACGACATCATGGAGAAGACGCTCGACGCGGTGCTCGACTCCGGCGCGTTCGACTCCACCCTGGTGTTCGTCGGCATCGCCGGCGCGGCGCCCTCCATGGGCCCGCCGCTGCAGCAGGCGATCTCCAACGCCCGCGCGCGCCATCCGGACCAGCTCGTCGCGGTCTCGGTGACCGCCAGCCCGGAAATGGTGCGCGGCTACGACAACAAGGGCATCCTGGCCTTCGAGGACCCTTCCCGGGCCATCGGCGCCCTTTCCGCCCTGAACCGCTTCCGCGAAGTCTTCGCCGCACCGGCGCCTGAGCCGATCCAGCTCGGGGCCGCGACCCGGCTCGAGTTGCCGGCGGACGGCAAGCTGAACGAGGCCGAGGCGAAGGCGCTGCTGGCCAAGGCCGGCGTGCGCTCCCCGAGCGAGGCGCTCGCCAAGACGCCGGCGGAAGCTGCGGCGGCCGCGGCGAAGATCGGCTTCCCGGTGGCGGTGAAGGTCGTCTCGCCCGACATCCTGCACAAGACCGAGTACGGCGGCGTCGCGCTCGGCCTGCGCAGCGAGGCCGACGTGTCGTCCGCGGTCGCCCGCATGCAGGAGACCATCTCCAGCCGCCTGCCGGACGCCCGCATCGACGGCTACCTGATCTCGGAAATGGTCACCGGCGGGGCGGAGTGCATCCTGGGCGTGACCACGGACCCGACGTTCGGCCCGGTGATTACCTTCGGCCTCGGCGGCGTGATGGTCGAGCTCATCAAGGACACGGTCTGCCGGCTGGCTCCGGTGAGCGAAGCCGATGCGATGATAATGATCACCCAGCTCAAGACCTCGCCCCTGCTCTCCGGATACCGGGGCGGGCCGCGGCACGACCTGGAGGCGCTCGCCCGCGCCATTGCGGGGATCTCCCAATTTGCCGCGCGCCACGCCGATCAGATCGCCACAATCGAGGTCAATCCGCTTATCGTGCTTCCGGGCGACGGCGGCGTGGTCGCCCTCGACGCCGTGATCGAAACCCTCGAGCAATAACGGACTAGAGATGGACTTTCAGCTGAGTGACGAGCAGCGCGAGCTGCAGGAGACCGCGCGCAAGTTCGCCCGGGCCGAACTTCCCGATCTCGCCCGCGAGATGGAGGAGAAGGCCGAGCCGTTGCCTGACGCGATGCGCAAGCGCTACGCCGAGATGGGCTTCCTCGGGATCAACCTTCCGGAAGAGTATGGCGGCCTGGGCCTCGGCCACCTCGAAGCGCTGCTGGTGCTCGAACAGTTCGCGATGATCTCGCCGGCGGTGGCCTGGCCGATCTTCGAAAGCGCAACCGGCCCAGTGCGCACGGTGCAGCACTTCGCCTCCGACGAACTGAAGGCGAAGATCATCCCAGACGTGATCCGTGGCGAAAAGATCGTGGCGGTGTCGATGTCCGAACCCAGCGCCGGCACGGCGCTGACCGACCTGACCACCGCCGGCCGGATCGAGGGTGACGAGATCGTGCTGAACGGCCAGAAGCGCTGGTGCTCCGGCGGCGGCCACTCCGACCTCTACATCGTCTATTGCCGGCTCTCGGAGGCGCCGGGCGCCAAGGGCATCGGCGCAGTGCTGGTCGAAAAGGAACGCAAGGGCCTGAGCTTCGGCCGGCCTGAGCAACTGATGGGCTTCCGCGGCATCCCGTCGGCCGACATCTTCCTCGACGACGTGCGCGTGCCGGTCGGCAATATGATTGTCCCGGCGGGCGGCTTCTCGAAGTTGATGAGCGCCTTCAGCCTTGAGCGCTGCGGCAACGCCACCATGGCGCTGGCCATCGCGGCTGCGGCTCTGGAGGACGCCACCCAATACGCCCAGGAGCGGAAACAGTTCGGGAAGCCGATCGTCGAGTTCCAGGCCATCCAGCTCAAGCTCGCCGAGATGGCGATGAAGGTGGAAGCCTCGCGCCTCCTGATCTGGCGCGCCGCGGTGAACGCCTCGCAAGGCCTGCCCTCGGTGATGGAATCCAGCATCGCCAAGTGCTTCGCCAACGAAATGGTCCGCGAGGTCGCCGCGCACGGCCTGCAGATCATGGGCGGCTACGGCTACTCCAAGGAATACAAGATGGAGCAGCGCGTCCGCGACAGCTTCGCCTGGGGGATCGCCGGCGGCACGACCGACGTCCAGAAGACCAACATCGCCGCCTCGCTGGTCGGTCGCCGCTTCGACCAGCGCCGCTAATCCCTAAACCCCCTGTCGGCAGGAGGTTGCGCGTGAAGTTCAACGTCGAATACCCCGTGGACAGCCGCTCCGACGGGGGCTCCTGGGTCCGTCCCGAGACGCTGGTCCGCTTCGCCAAGGCGGTGGAGCAGGCCGGCCTCGACGGTCTCGCCGTGACCGATCACCCCGCGCCCTCGCGCAAGTGGCTCGACGGCGGCGGGCACGAGAGCTTCGATCCGTTCGCGGCCCTGACGTTCTTCGCGGGCGTCACGGAGCGGGTCCGGCTGATGACGAGGCTCGTGGTCCTGCCCTACCGCAATCCCCTGCTGCAGGCCCGCTCGATGATGACCGTCGACGTGATGTCCGGCGGGCGGGCGATCTTCGTGCTGGGCGCAGGCTATCTGCGCTCCGAGTTCGCCGCGGTCGGCGTCAATTTCGAGGAGCGCGGCGCGCTCTTCGAAGAGGCGGTGGCGGCGATCAAGGGGATCTGGTCGTCGAAGGACGAGTTCTCGTTCGAAGGCCGCCACTTCAAGGCCGTGGGCGCCTGCCTGTCGCCCGGCGTCGTGCAGCAGCCGCACCCGCCCTTGTGGCTGGGCGGCAACAGCGACGCGGTCATGAACCGGATCGCCAAGTGGGGCCAGGGCTGGACCGTGATGTTCGGGCCCGCGGCGATGGCGAAAACCACGCGCACGAAGGCCATCGCCAGCATCGAGGACCTCGCCGAGGCGCTGAAGGACCTCGAAGGCCGTCTCGCCAGCAACGGCCGCTCCCTCTCGGATGTCGACATCGACATCGGCTCCGACGCCAGCGACATGCGCCTGGACATCTCCTCGCAGGAGCGGGTGGACCGGATCGCGGCGCTCGGCGAACTGGGGGTCACCTGGATCGGCCTGCGGCTGCCGCACAGCAACGTCAATCAGACCATCGAAACGCTGCAGCGGTTCAGCGAAGAGGTCATCGCCAAGGCGCGCTGAGCAGAGCGCGTTGCGCAAAGTGGATACCGGTTTTGCGGTCACAACGCGCTCCACCTTTTGAATCTAGAGCGCGATTCAACGATCGGGCGACGCCGCCTGATCGCATCCTGCTCTAGGCGGTTCGCCTCTCAGAGTCCCCCGGCGCGGAAGGCGCTGGGGGTCATTCCGGTCGCCCGCCGGAACGCCTGGCTAAAGTGCGAGGGCGAGGCGAAACCCATCGAAAGGGCCACCGACTTGATGGGCTCGTCGCGCGCCAGCAGCTGCTTGGCGGTCTCGATCCGGCTGCGGTTCAGATAGTCGCCGATCGAGCAGCCGCGCGCGGCGCGAAACGCGCGGGTGAGCTGGCGCACCGAGAGATGACAGAGGCCCGCGAGCTCTGCGAGCGTCGGCGCCTCGCGCACCTCGGCGAGGCGTTCGTCGATGCGCCGCAGCCGCCAGCCGGCCATCGCCGCCGCCTCCGAGCCGCTGCGCAGCGCGTGATTGTAGCGCGCCAGCTCCAGCACGATCTGCCTGAGGATGAGTTCGGCCATCGCCTCGCTGGCGAAACCCGGAGCCTGCAGCTCGCGGGCGAGCCGCCGCAGCAACAGGGGCACGGCCTGGTTGGCGACGTTGAGCCCGGCCTCGAGGTGATCGCTCCAGTCCAGCCGCTCCTGGAGGAGTTCCTGCACCTGGGTGGACGCCAGATGGCAAACGATCGATCGCTGCGTCCCGCCATCGGTGCGGACCTGCACCGGCTCGCGTCGCGGCATGACGAAGACCGACCCCAGCTTCTCGAACCGCTGCGGGCCCCACCGTTCGAGGAAGCGGGCGCGCGTATTACGCGGCCGAGGGGTCAGGCAAAGGTCGATCCGGTCGAACTCGACGGCGAAGCTGTGCTCGGAGCAGGGCACGTGAATGCGCGCGAGCTGAGCCACGCCGAGCGGCAGGCGCAGTTCGGCCTCGACCTCGGTCACCGTTCCCGTAAGCCCAACCCCGGCCGCCATCCTCCAGCCTTTCGGTCGCCGCGCTCCCAGCGGCTGATGGCCCATTATCCCCGGTATGGACGGCTCCGCAACGCGCGGCGCCCGCCGCGCTGCGGCCCGCGGACGACAGTACGGCCGAAGATCGACAGCCGCCGCCGTTGCGCGCAAGCCGTCGGCGGAGAAGACTCCGCTCCCAATGAGCGGCTTGGCCGCCGGGAGGAAGCGCGTCATGCGCATTCTGAACATTCACGGTGTGCGCGAGGTCGGCCTCGACCCGAAGGCGCAGCGCGCCGCGGGCGAGCACGACGTCGTGGTGCGGGTCAAGGCCTGCGGCGTCTGTGGCAGCGAGCTCAGCTACATCAAGAACGGCGGGGTGGGCGGCCGCGCCCTCTCAATGGGAGGATAGACAATGCGTCCGCCATTCACCGGGCCCGCGCTCGGCAACATCATGCAGGTCGCCTGGGTGACCCCGGACATCGAGCGCAGCGTGGCGCAGTTCCGAGACATCTACCGCGTCCCGGAATTCCTGGTCCTGGACACCAGCTTCCCGACCGAGGTGTTCGGCGAGAAGGGCGAGATGAAGCTCCGCATCGCGCTCGCCAATGTCGACAACATCCAGCTCGAGCTGATCCAGCCGGTCGGCGGCGGCGTCGACCGCATCTACCGCGATGTCCTGCCCAAGGACGGCAGCCACGCCAACGTCCATCATCACGTCTGCGTGAAGATCAAGGGGACGGAGCAGGACTGGGAGGCCTATGTCGAAACGCTCGGCGGCGAGCGGCCGATCGCCTACGTCGGGAACAGCGCGAACCAGACCCGCTTCGTCTACACCGACGAGCGCGCCACGGTCGGCATGTACGTCGAGCACATCTGGTTCAGCCCGGAATCCGAGGCGCGGATGGCCAGCCTCGTTCCCACCTACCACACCTTCTAGAGGAGAACGGCGATGGCGGCCTATCGCACGCGCGATCACGACTTCCTGCCGATCACGGCCTGGGATCCGGAGCGCCCCGCGCAGTGGATCAACGACCATATCGCCATGGCCCACGCGACCTCGAACTCGTACGTGGTCACGGGCGACGCTGGCGACGTCGTCATCAACACCGGCTTCGCCTCCCAGGGGCCGCGGATCCGTGAGAAGTTCGAAGCCCTGATCGGCCGGCCGCTCAAGGTCGCCAAGATCATCTTCACCCAGAGCCATCCCGATCACACCGGCGGATGGCAGGCCTTCGCCGACCCGGGCGTCGAGATCTACGGCCAGCGGATGTTCACGCAGATCTGCGCCGAGCGGAGGATGCTGGGCGGCTTCTTCGTGCCGCGCAACGCCCGCGTGCTGGCCGCCCTCACCCCGCCCGGCGCGCCGCCCAACAGGTTTTATGAGACGCCGGACCCGACCCCGCTCACGACCTTCGCCGACGAGCTGGAGTTCACCTTCTCGGGCCGGACCTTCCGCCTGATCACCATGTCGTCGGGGGAGACCCTGGACGCGCTGGCGGTCTGGCTGCCGCAGGACAAGATCGTCTTCACCGGCAATTGGGCCGGGGCGATCCATCGGGCTCTGCCTAATTTCTACACCCCTCGGGGCGACCGCGACCGCTCCATCCCCGGGTGGCTGAAGGACTGCGACAAGCTCTTGGCGCTGCAGCCGGAGGTGCTGGTCACCGGCCACGAGGATCCCATCGTGGGCAAGGCGCAGATCGCCGCCGACCTCGGCAAGGTTCGCGCCGCCGTGCAGTTCATCCACGACCACACCGTCAAGGGCATGGTGGAGGGGATCGACCTGCCGACCATCCTGCAGACGCTGGAGCTGCCGCAGGCGCTGACGCCACGCGACGGGCGCTGTCCGCCGCACTGGATCGCCCGCAGCATCTGGGAGGAACACGCGGGCTGGTTTAGGCACGAACAGACCAGCGAGCTTTATCCGACGCCGCAGAGCGCGGTCTGGCCCGAGCTCGTGGAGCTGGCGGGCGGCCCCGCCCGACTCGCCGAGCGCGCCCGAGCGCACCTTCCCGCCGAACCCGAAAAGGCCCTGCACCTGATCGAGATAGCGGTGGCGGTCGCGCCGACCGACCGAGCGGTCCGCGACGTCGAGCTGGCGGTCTACGAGACGCTCATCGAGCGGACCGAAGGCCGGCCCTTCGACCTGCTGGGCTGGCTGGAAGGCCGCGTGATAGCGGCCCGCGCCGCGCTCTCGAACTAGGTCCGGGAAAGTCGTGCCAGGCGAGAAGATCCACATCACCGATCTCGCCGAGCCGGTGCTCAGCGACCTGCAGCGGCAGGTGCTGGCCTAGGCGCAGGCCAATCTGGTCACGCTGAGCTCCGAGGCGGTGCTGGCCGCCGCCTCGCCCGCCCCCGAGCACTCACCCTCGACGGCGGCATGATGGCGCAATGCTACTGATGCGGTCGCGTCGCTCGACGAACCTTGTTCATGCGCCCGGTCTGCGCTAGCTCAACAATTGCGATGAAGCTTCCCCGCTGGGCGCCGTATCTCCTCCTGGGTCCGATCACCGGGCCCTTGGCTCGACGGCTTTACGACGCCCTCGAGGCGCGTCGGCCGATACTGGCGGCCGTCTACGGGCTGGGGGTGCTTCTGGTCATGGTGAACCTGCCGATAGCCCTGATAGTGCTGCTCGGCTGGGTGCGCTAGAAATCTCCAACAACCGGCGCGCCCTACGCCTTGCGCGCTTCGGCGACAGCCCAGCCAGGAACCCGACATGCGACTGCTCGCCCTCAGCGCTCTCACCGTCAGCCTTGCCTTCGCGAGCAGCGCCGCGTCGGCCCCGCCCGCGCCGACCGCCGCGACGCTCGCCGATGCGCACTGCCTGTTGGGCATGGTCGCCCTCTCCAACGCCGAGGAGCAGAACGCCCAGCAACTGGGCCAGATGGGGGTGGTGTTCTTCACCGGCCGCATCGCCGCACGGGAGCCGAACTTCGACTTCACCCGGTTGAAGACGATCGCCGCGACGATGAACGACACCAAAGCCGTCGACGCCGACTTGAAGCAGAACTGCGTGCCGACGCTCGACAAATACATGCAGCAGATGAGCACTGCGCTATCGCCGCCAAAGGCCGCCACGCCGCCCGCCGCCGCGACGCCCCCGGCGACCGCCCCGACGAAGAAATAGCGCGCACGGAGCCGCTCGAGGCGGCGCCGCGAGAGCGGAACGGGCCTTGCTTTCGCCGAAAGATAGCAACCGCAGCTGTCTCTCGGTGATGCAAATGTCCGAAGACCTCAACTTCGCCTGGCTGTACCTAACCGCGATCATGGTCGCCGGCTTTCTGTGCGGCTGGCTGGGCGGCTCGGTCACGCCCTGAAGGTCGCGCCGCCGCATGACGCCCGAGACTCACGGTATCGTAGCCGACGGCGCGAAGGTCGGCCGGTCACCGCCGTCATCCCTCACCGCCGCCTAGGCCGCACCTGAGGACCTGCATGGGCAGCACGCTGGATTGGCACACCGCGGTCTACTGTTCCGATGAAGGTCGCCGCCTGCAGGCCTGCCTGGATAGCCTAGGCGTCGCCCTCGCCGGCAAGCGCGCTCTCATCACCGTGGTGCTGAACGGCGGCCCACAGCGAAATCTGGAGGTCGCCCGCGCGGCGACCGCGACCGGGCTGCCGATAGAATTCTTTCACATCCCTTTCGGCGACAAGTCCAACGCCATCAATCAGTTCAACTACAACCTCCGAGTTCCGGCGTGCGCCTACGCCGGCGTCGATGGTTACGTGGAGGTGGGTGCGAACACCTTCTCCGCCATGGAGGAGCGGCTAGGTTCCGCTCCCCATGCCGTGGCTGTGACGGGCGTCCCGGACAATGGCCGCACCATGCGCGAAATGGGCCTGGAAGCGCTTCGAACCGGAGGCGCGCTTCTTGGCCAGTTGCACGCCTGGCGGCCCGAGTTCCTCGATCGGATGACGGGTCGCGGAATCAAGCTGCCAATCGGCCTCTATCGGGGCGACGGCCTGCTAGGCAGCATGGCGGCGCACGACCTCGCGCCGCTTTCGAAGCCGTGGGACAATTCACGAGTCCTTGCGACGGCGCGCGCGACGTTCACCATCCCGTGCATGTCGTTGCTGGACGGTCGGGATGTGCGGCGGCTGTTCCACCGTAGGGTGCGGCAGATGCAGGGGCTGATCGAGAACAAGGCCATCGCGTCGATCGTCTACCGGTCCGGATACGAGGGCCTACCTGAATACGTGACGGACCTGATCCAGGAATATCTGGCTACGCACCGGCCGCCGCAGGTCTCTCCCTCGGAGCGGCCTTTCCAATGGTTGGCTCTGAGGAAGATCGCGAAGGCTGAGCGTCCGGATCCCGCTCTTCTCAGCCCAGTCCGGATCACGGCCGCCCCGCGGCCCGGATGATCGCCGCCGAGAATGGCACGCCGCTTGCTGCTCAATCGAGGTCGATCGCAAAGTTGCCCGATTTGGCGTCACGGCGTAGCTAGTTAACAAGCTGCACCTTGAGCGCCGGTCGGGTCGGTTAAGTTGCGGTGTTAAGCGAGATTTCGAGCCATGCCGATGCAGGAAGACGGGAAGACGGACCTTTCTGGCGACACCGACAGCGTGGGCGATGACGCCCGCCGTCAGTTCCTCAAGTCCGCCGGCAAGTTCGCTGTTGTCGTGCCTCCGACCATGACCTTGCTTCTCTCGACCACGATGAGCTCGCCGGCCATCGCCAAGTCGGGAAGCGGCGTCACACCCGGCGGCGATAATCCCGGCGGAGGGAACCCAGGGGGCGGCAATCCCGGCGGCGGAAACCCCGGTGGCGGAAACCCCGGTGGCGGAAACCCCGGTGGCGGAAACCCCGGCGGCGGAAACCCCGGCGGCGGAAACCCCGGCGGCGGAAACCCCGGCGGCGGAAACCCTGGCGGCGGAAACCCTGGCGGCGGCGTCCCCGGTGGCGGCGTCCCCGGCGGTGGCGGCGTCCCCGGCGGCGGCGGCGTCCCCGGCGGCGGCGGCGTCCCCGGCGGCGGCGGCGGTTATGGCCCGGGTACGGTTCGGTTCGGTGGCCCAGGCGCAGCTCACGGGGGCGCGCCCGCCTCGCAGGCCGTGCTCAGCGCGCCCGCTCCCCCCGTCGATTCGGTTCAACTCGGGTCGGGATTGCCGGCTCCCGACGTTGGTCATCCGCCATCGATCACGAACGCGATCCTGTCGGCAGGCGAGCGCGGCTGACGCCGCGCTCTCTAGAGCGGCTTGCTTTGAGAGAATCGCCTCCCAACCGCTCTCCCCGGCGACAGTCGAGGTAACGCTACGACGATCAGGCGCCCCTTAGTAAAGGGGTAATGTTACTTTTCAACAGAGTACTCACCCTATCGCTTAAAAGAGGCCTAATCACGGCCTCCTAATATTCGGGCATGCATGTCCGGTGCGCTCGAGTATTGCATTCGCGGCGAGAAATTCTCTCAGCCGGCGCCGCTCTTTTGGCCGCACCCTCAATCGCGAGCGCAGCGGAGTCAGACACCACACAATGGCTGTCCTACGAGCAGCGGTTGAAGGCGCGGCTGGTCGATGCGGGCGGCGGCGAGTTCATCGGCGACTTCGCCCACGACCTTCTGGCTGAGGCGAACGGCTTCCGGCAGGCTCAGCGACTGCCGGGCCTCCAATGGGACGAGGGCCTCGCCGCCTGCGCCAGGAGCCACGTCGCCGACATGGTCGCCCGCGGGTACTTCGCCCACAACAGCCCCGAAGGCTTCCGCCACTCAGACCGGGTGTCCCTGCTATGCCGCGATATTTGCGCAAAGACGGGCGAGAACCTGGCGCGCCGGGATGCTCCTGGCCAACGCAGCCTCCCCCGGCATTTCGAAGCCATGTGGGAGGCCAGTCCCGGACATCGCGAGAACCTGCTGAACGGGGCGTTCGGCCAAGCGGGCTATGGCGTGGTGAGGCTCGGCGCAGCCGTCGTCGCGGCCGGGGTCTACGCCGACCTGGCCGTGCGCTTGGGCCAGGCCCTGCCGTTGACGATGAAATCCGACGCCGAACTCGCCCCCGCGATCAATGACTCGTCGCCACGCATCCAATATGTATCCCTCGCGGCGCCGTCTCAGAGTTCGAGCTGGACGGTGACGCCGTCCGACGCCTTGCCGCCTCTAGCCAAGGGCGTGTGGCAATTGCGCCCTCTGCGCGTGTCGTCAGGGATTCGATATGACGTGCTGCCAGGCCCCCTTTTCCAGATCCTCTAGTTGGGCCGAGGCTTGATCCCGCGATCCTTGTCCTTCGGCGTCGCTGGTTGGCGATCGCGGTTTGAGGCCCTGCGCGCGCGGCTGTTGAGCGCCGTCCTGATTCTGTTCGTCGCCGGATGCAGCCCGGCCGCGGGGGATTGGCGCAGCCACGTCCTTCCCGAGAGGATCGCGCTCCGCTCGGCGCTGGAGTCGCCGGATGCAGCCTTGCTGCGTCAGGCCTACGCGGCCCGCGGCTTCAAGCCGATCTGGATGGGCCACGAGACCCGGCTGGACGGGGCGAGACAGCTCGTCAGCCTGTTGGAGACGAGTCGGCGCGACGGCCTCTCGCCGGCGAAATATCATCCCGAGACATTGAAGAAGCGCCTGGACGCCTCGGCGAAAGATTCCCTGCGCGAGCGGATGCGGACGGACCTGCTCCTGACCGCCGCCTACGTGGAGTACGTTCACGACCTGCACACCCCGTCGGCGGTCAACGACCTGAGGTATGCAGATCGCGACCTGCAGCCGCAGATGCGGGATCGCGCCGAGATCGCCCGCGACCTCGCCGACGACGCCTGGCCGCAGACGGCGATCGAGCACGCCACTCGGATGAACGGGCTCTATGTGCAGATGCGCGACGCCTTGGCGCATTTGCGATCGGTCTCGCCCAGGGATTCCGCCGCCGAAGCGCGGCTCGTGCTGAATTTGGATCGCCTCCGCGCCCTGCCCAGCGACCCGGGCGACCATTTCGTGCTGGTCGACGTGGCCGCCAGCGTCCTCTGGCTCTACGAGGACGGCCGGCCAGTGGATTCCATGAAGGTCGTCGTCGGGGCGCAGAACCAACAGACGCCCCAACTCGCCGGCCTCATACGCTACGCCATCTACAATCCGTTCTGGAACGTCCCTCCCGATCTGACGCGCGACACCTATGCGCCGCGCATCGTCGCCAATTCCTCCGCTCTGGCCGATCTCAAGATGGACGCATGGTCCGGCTTCACCGCGAACGCGCAGATCCTGGACCCCAAGGCCGTGGACTGGAGGGCTGTCTCGCGCGGTGAGGCCATCGGCTGGCTGCGCCAACGGCCGGGACCGCACAACTCCATGGGCGCGGTCAAGTTCATGCTGCCGAACGAGTTGGGCATCTATCTGCACGACACCCCGCACCGGGAGCTGTTCGACAAGGACGCGCGGTTTTTCAGCGCCGGCTGCATTCGCGTCGAGGATTACCGGCGCCTGAGCCGCTGGCTTTTCCGCGGGGCCGAAATCAACCCGCGCGGCCGGGCGGCCGAGCAGCGCTTCGACCTGCAGACCCCCGTGCCCGTGTACATCGTCTATCTCACCGCGCGAGCAAACGACGGCGTCGTACAAATTCGGCCGGACGTCTATGGCCGCGACCGTCTGCGCGCACCGGTCTCGGCCGACAAGGCCTAGATCTTGTTGGGGTAGACCCGCCGCTGCGCCAATCCCCATAGAAGTTCGAAGGCGGTCGTTCCCGCGGGCGCCAGGTGTGGCCAGTGTTGGCGCAGGTTCAATCCTTCGAGTCCGATGCCCAGGAGCGCCAAGGGGAGCTCCAGCGAAGGCCGCAGCTGCTGCGCCTCGTGGCGCCGGTGGTGCAGGCGCGGGATGACGCCCCGCAGCAGCCGCGCGGGAACCGGCGCGGCGGCGATCCGGTGCGCGGCCACAAGCTGACTGAGCACCGCATTACGCGCCAGACGCGTCCGCGGCAGCGACATCAGGCGGTCCCAGTCGACTCCTTCGGGATGCCGCGCCAGCTCGGCGATGTCGCAGAGGTGGCGCACATCGAACCCGCCGCGCCAGAAGCCGCCATCATGAAACATGTCGTGCAGGCAGAGCAGATAGACCTGGTGCGTCGGCGACGGGATGCGGGCGGCGCCGGGCCAAGGCGCCGGCGCGGTGTCGACGTCTCGATTGAACAGCGCCCCAAGAGCCGGCGGACCCGGCGGGCGACGGTGGAGGTCCAGGACGCCGACCTCCCCCTCACGCCACAAGTCGGCCACTTCGTGCCTGTGCGTCGCATGCCGATCGAGGATCTTGAAGCCGCCGGCCGACAGCGCCTCGAGCGCCCTTTCCGTTTCGTCGGGTCCAACCAGCAGGTCCACGTCGCTCATCATGCGCGGACAGCTGTCTCTCTCCGGTCGGCAGGCGGCCCAGACCGCCATCCCCTTCAGGTATATGGGCGTCAGACCCGCGGCGTTGAGCAACGCCGTCGCGTCCAGCACCATGGTTCGCAGACGCCGGTTTCGGTCGTCGTTGCGGGCGGCGACCATGCCCATGAAGGCGGCCACCTCCTCTGGGACATCTTCGCTGGCGAGAGCCTCGAGCAGGGCCGGCGTCACCAGAGCGCGGTTCGCCGCCTCGATCAGCGCCATCCAATCCGACGCCGGCGGCCGCCGGCCATGCAACCCATCCGCCAGGGCGTTCGTGGCCGACCGGCGGCTCATGCCGCAAACGCCTGGACGAGACGCCGCCCGTCGCGCCAGTCCGAAAAGCACAGCCGTCCGATCCGCGCGTCTTCGACGACGCGGCCCAGCGACTTGAGGCCCGCCGCAGAGATCGCGCCGCGCGCGGCGTAGGCGCTGTTCAACATCGCCGTCATCACCTCCAGCGGCGTGACCGCCTCGATCTGCGGCGACCCGCCCTCGCCCCGCGCCAGCAGCAGAATCGAGCCAATCCGCAGCGGGACATGGCCCTTGGGCGCCGGCGGCAGCAGATATCTCACCTGTTGCCCGTCGCCCCTCAAGTAGGTCTCCGACGTCGCCGCCTCGCCGCCCATCTCCGCCAAGAGCGGCCAACCGCCGGCTTTGACCGCGGGGGCGAACGGCGCCCCTATCACCTCGCCGGCCTCTCCGATCCAGACGACGTCGTCGGCATGGTAGTCGAAGCCGTCGGCCAGCAGCGAAGCGCTGAGCATCGTCTTGCCAGCGCTGGAATCGCCGCAGATCAGCAGCCCCTCCCCGCCGCGCGACAACAGGGCGGCGTGGAGCATGAAGCCCGAGGTGGTCGTTTGAAGAAGCCGCCTCGTGAGCCGCGCCTTGACCTCGGGGATCCAGGCCTCGGGCGACTTCGCACAGCCTGCGGCCTCAGGTTCCGAGATGAAGACCAGCCCGCCGATCGCGCGGACATCGAGGACATAGGAGGCCGGCTCCGTCGACTGGAAGCCGGCGAACACCGCCTGCAGCGGCCCAGCGTCAAACGGACCGAACAGGTTCAGCCCGACGCTGCGGCCCATCCAGGCCAGCCTCACCTCGGTCGGCGGCTCCGCGCCATCCGCCGGAACGGCGGGGTTTAGCAGGCCGCGCTCCAGCCACTGCGCGACCGCCTCGCGGACATGGTCCAGCACGGCGCCGACGGCGTCGCCGTCAGACAGGCGAGCCGCCGCGGCGGCCATGGTCCCCGCGTCGCCAATCGCGCCCCAGATCGCCGCCGAACTCTCGTTCAGCTCGAAGAGCTGCTGCGCGCTCTCGTCGAAAATGACCGCCTTGGCGCCGACTCTGAGGAAATGCGCGTTGCGGGCCCGCTCGAGGGGGTGATGATCCCAGAATGGTCCGGAGAGCGAGATCATCGCCGGGTCGAGCGCTCGGCTGGAGGTGCGGGACTGCGCGTATCCTCTTGTCGCCTGGGCAGATTAATTTTCCTATCCCTCTCCAGCCCGCGGGCCGGCGGCGCCCTAGGCCTCCAGCTCGATGTCCCAGTAGAGGTAGTCCAGCCAGCTCTCGTGCAGGTGATGCGGCGGGAACCTGCGGCCGCGGTCCTGGAGTTCGAAGGCGGTCGGGCGGCGCGGCGGGCGGTGCGGATGCATGCCGGCCTCCTTGGGCGTGCGGCCGCCCTTGGTCAGGTTGCAGGGCGCGCAAGCGGTGACGATGTTCTCCCAGGTGGTCCGGCCGCCGCGGGAGCGCGGGATCACGTGGTCGAAGGTCAGTTCCTCGCCGGAGTCGCAGTACTGGCAGGTGAAGGCGTCGCGCAGGAACAGATTGAAGCGGGTGAAGGCCGGCGGCCGATCCTGGGCCACGTAGTGCTTGAGCGAGACTACGCTCGGCAGCTTCATCTCGAAGGAGGGCGAATGAACCACCCGGTCGTAGGTGGAGATGACGTCCACGCGGTCGAGGAAGACCGCCTTGATCACTTCCTGCCACGGCCAGAGCGACAGGGGGTAGTAGCTGAGCGGCCGGAAGTCGGCGTTCAGCACCAGGGCGGGGCAACCCGACGGCGGCTTGCTAAGCACCTGCATCGCCAGCCCTCGCACGCCGAACCGCGACGCCTATGTGGTACGCTTCTGAACTGAAGGCTGATCCCCTTCCGCTTAAGCGCGGGCGGCCGGGCCGCCCCATCCTTCAGCCACTATAGGAAAGATTCGAAGACAGCTCCATGACTCCGGCGCGTCAGCGGGCGCGACGCGCAGTCCTGAAAGCCGCAGGCGCACTGGGCGGCAGGCGCAAAAAAGGGCCCCCGAGGGGGCCCTTGAACGTCGCCGCAGGCGGGGAGGAGCCTGCAGCGGTCCGTCAGTTCCCAACCAGGGCGAGACCGACGGCGGACGCGAGACCCAGGCCAAGGAGGGCGGCCGGGGCGAAACGGTCCAGGAAGCGTTCGAAGTTGGCGACAGCTGCGAGAGTCATGACACACACCTTTGAGTTGGGACCTCCGACGGAGCGGAGGTCATTTTTATTTGAACATCGCTAAGATACGGCCAATCTGATCGATGTCAAGATGATCTATGCATTGATCAGATTGCGTCGACCCGCCGCACTGCAAACCTAGGCGGAGGCCAGGAGAGCGGTGGCGAGCGCCGAGACCAAGCCCAGCGCGAGGAAGGCCACCGGCGCGGTCCGGTCCATGACGCGTTCGAAATTGGCCACGAAAGTCATCGTCTTGATCCTTGCTGTGCGGGACCCGGAAGCAGGCCGCCCACACATTTGAACAGTGTTCAGATAGGGGGAATCTGAACGGCGTCAAGATGTCGGCCGCACATTTCTGCTGCGGCGCAGCAGCAGCGCCAGCGCCCCGCCTAAGCGGCGATTCGACGCCATCTGAGCGACGTCAAGATGAACTTTACGGCGCTCAGATGAGTATCTACCTTGCCCGCGATGTCAGACTCGAACGCGCCCGAGGCTAAGCCCTACCACCACGGCGATCTTCGCCGGGCGCTGGTCGATGCGGCGCGCCGCCTGCTGGAGACCGAGGGCCCGGCGGCGATGTCGCTGCGGGCCGTCGCACGCGAGGCCGGAGTCAGCCCCGCGGCGCCCTACCACCACTTCAAGGACAAGTCCGAGCTGATGGGCGCCATCGCCAGCGAAGGCTGGGCTTTGCTCGGCGAGGCGATGGTCGAGGCCCACGCCTCGCACCCCGACGATTCGCTGGCCGTGATCACCAGCTACGTCAGCTTCGCAAGGTCGCGCCCCGCCCTCTATCGCGTGATGTTCGAGGCGGCGCGCGAGAGCGAGAAGAGCCCGTTCGCGGACTTCAGGGAGGAGACCAATCCTTACGTGTCGCTGCGCAAGAGCCTCGTGGAGCGGGACTGGACGTCCGAGGCCGACCTCGAGGTCTGGATCCTCGCCTCCTGGGCCTCCGCGCACGGGCTGGCCGAGATGCTCGGCTTTCGGCACTTCGAGGAGGTGAAGCAGCAGCTCGGCGGCGAGGAGCCGTTCGTGCGGGCCGTCCTCGAGAGGATGGCGCACCGCAACAAGCCGCGTTAGTCGTCGGCGCCATCTCGCCCCCGGGCGTCGCCGCCTGCTAAACGGGCCAGGTGTCCGGCTTCGTCACCCGCTTCGCCCCCTCCCCGACCGGGTATCTGCACCGCGGCCACGCCTTTTCCGCCTTGACCGCGGCGGAAGCGGCGCGGCGGGCCGGCGGCCGTTTCCTGCTGCGTATCGAGGACATCGACCTCGCCCGCCGCCGGCCAGAGTTCGAGGCCGCGATCGTCGAGGACATCGCCTGGCTCGGGATCGACTGGGACCATCCGGTCCGCCGGCAGTCGGAGCACATTGCCGACTACGCCGCCGCGCTGGAAGCGCTCAGCCGGCGCGGTCTGACCTACCGCTGCTTCCGCACCCGCAAGGAGATCGCCGAGGAGATCGACCGCGCGCCGCACGGCGCGATGGAGGTGTTCCGCGGCGGCCCCTTGCCGCCGGGCGAGGAGGCGCAGCGGCTCGCCGCCGGCGAACCGTTCGCCTGGCGCCTGTCGCTGGAGGCCGCCGCCGCAGAGCTCGGCGGTTTCGACGGGCTGGGCTTCGTCGAGGAAGGCGAAGGCCCAGCCGGCGAGACAGGGGAGATCGCCGTCCGGCCCGAACTCGGCGGCGACGTGGTGCTCGCGCGCAAGGACGTGGGCGTGGCCTATCATCTGGCGGTGACGCACGACGACGCGCTGCAGGGCGTCACCCACGTGATCCGCGGCCAGGACCTGTTCGAGGCGACCCACGTGCAGCGCCTCCTGCAAGCGCTGCTCGGGCTTCCCGTCCCGCGCTATCGGCACCACCGGCTGCTGACGGGACCGGACGGCCGCCGCTACGCCAAGCGGGACCGGGCCGAGACGCTTAGGGAGCTGCGGGCGCGCGGCGTGACGGCGCAGGCGCTGCGCCGCGAGCTCGGCTTTGACTGAAGGCGCCGACACCCAGCGCTGGCGCGCCGTCGCGGTGCTGATGGCGGGCGCCTGCGTGATCAGCGCGGCGCCGGTCCTGGTGCGGCTCACGGCGACCGGCCCCGCCGCCGCGGGCTTCTGGCGCCTGGCGCTCGCCGCGCCGCTCCTCGCCCTGATGGCGCGCTCGGCGCCCGGGCCGCGGGCCGGCCCGTCCAAGCTCGCCGCCCTGGCCGGGGTGATGTTCGGGCTCGACCTCGGCTTCTGGCACTACGGGATCAAGTACACCTCGGTGGCGAACGCGACCGTGCTCGCCAACCTGACGCCGGTGGTGGTCACGGCCTTCGCCTGGATCTTCCTCAAGGACCGGCCGCGCCCCCTGTTCCTGCTCGCCGTGGCCATAGCGGTCGGCGGCGCGGTGCTGATGGCGATGCAGCGCAAGGGCGCTCCGGGATTGAACCCGCCGCTCGGCGACCTGCTCTCGGCGATCACCACCTTCTGGTACGCCTTCTACATGCTGGCGGTCAGCGCCGCCCGCCGGCGCGAGGGCGCCGGGGCCGTGATGCTGTGGTCCAGCCTGACCGCCGCGCCGCTGACGCTCGCGGCCGCCCTGCTGCTGGGCGAGCGTATCCTGCCCGCGACGGCCGCGGGCTGGGGCGCCTGCGCAGGCCTGGCCTTCGTCCACGTCGCGGGCCAGGGCGCCATCGCCTGGGCCATGGGCCGCCTCCCCGCCGCCACCGCCGCCGTCGCCGTGTTGATCCAGCCGGTGGTCGCCGCCGCCCTGGCGCTGGTCTTGTTCGGCGAGGTGCTCACCCCGCTCCAGGCCACGGGCTGCCTGCTGGCGCTGGCGGGGGTGGCGCTCGCTCAGCTCGCGTCGCGGGCGAAGGGCTAGGCCGGCCTCCAGCGGCCGTCGTCCCGCACCAACAGAACGTCGGTCAGGAAGAAGGGTCCGCCCGCCTCGGTGAGCGCCTTGCGGAGCCGCTCGACAGACTGGCCGTCCCCCTGCGGCGCGATGTGCACCTCCGTCTGGTAGGGTGCCGCCACGGCCAGCGGGCCGGAGGCCGTCAGTTCCGGGCTGTCCCAGAAGTCGTCGAGGGCCAGCAGGCCCGACGCCAGCCCGTCGTCCGTCTGGATCAGCAGGATCTGCTCGGGGATGAGCGGGACGGGCTCGACGCCGAGCCTCTCACGCGTGTTGCGCAGCGCGCGTTCCCAGAGCTCCCCGTCGTCCAGGCTCAGGCCGGCTCGCAACTCATCGGCGGGCGGGTAGACGTAGGATTCGGGCTTGTCGAGCGCGACCACGGCGGCGAGGCCGCCGACCAGCGGCCGCCGCAACGGCCCCAGATCCGGCTCGTCGGCGCCAAACGAGAACGACCCGGCAAGAACGACGAGTTCGTCCGCCGAGGCGATCTCGATTGGGCTGAGCATCGACAGCAGATCGTCGATCAGGACCGAAAGGTCCCGGGGCGCGGCGCGATGGATCTCGTAGGCCCGCGAGAGATGAAGCACGCTCTCCTCGCCACCCGGCAGTTCCACCCGGATCTCGTCGCCGCCGACGCGGGCGACGCTCGCGGCCGGGTGACGTCGCCGGAACGCCTCGGCGACGCAGTCCCGGAATTCGGCCGGCGTCAGGGCCAGCCCCATCATCCCACGTGCTTTCTGGAAGAGATTGATCATCGGCGCCCCCAAAGGGCGCCAAGCTTAGCTAGATCGGAACAAATTGGGAACTAGGCTTGTGGCGAGAGCCCCCACGCGGTCCGCGCGCGCTCGATCGACGCCAGCTTGGCCTCGAGGAGGGACCAGTCGTCGGCCTCGGCGATGGGCGCCCAGAGCGCCTCGATCTCGTCATAGAGCAGTTCCTCGGGCTCGGCGCGCGCGAAGTAGGGATCGGCCAAGCGCTCGGCGCGGTCAGGCTGGTACACGCCGAGCAGTTCTCGGAAGGCGCGGCCGGCGTCGCCGGCGTAAGATTCGGCGCGCGGACCGGCGAGCGCGCGCGCCTCGTCCTTGCAGAACCAGTCGAAGAAGAAGGGCTCCCAGCGGAGCGCCTCGCCGCCCTCCGACAGCACGCCGAACGCCGCCTGGATCAGGGCGATGTCGGCCTCCTCGCCCCGGGGCTTGAGCCCCAATCGCTCAAGCATGGCCTCGACCAGGGCGTCGCGGTAGGCGGGGCCGAAGGCGTTCAGCGCCTCGATCAGCGGATCGCTCTCGGTCACCAGGCTGAAGCAGCCCGCGAGCTGCTGTAGGTTCCAGAACACCGCCTCCGGCTGGCGGCCGAAGGCGTAGAGGCCCGAATGGTCGAAGTAGGCGGCGGTGAAGCCGGGATCGGACCTGGGCAGGAAGCGGTAGGGCCCATAGTCGAAGCTCTCACCGGTCATGTTCATATTGTCGGTGTTGAGCACGCCGTGGACGAAGCCAGCCGCCATCCAGCGCGCGGCGAGGCGCGCAGCGCGGCCGACGACCGCCGCGAGCAGAGCGCCCGGCCGGTCGTTCGCGCCCTCCAGCTCCGGGTAATATTCGTCGACCACGTGATCGACGAGGACGCGGATCCGGTCGGGCGCCTCGAAGAAGGCGTGCCGCTGGAAGCTGCCGAAGCGGACGTGGCTGTGGCTCAGCCGCACGAGCACCGAGGAGCGCGTCGGGCTGGGCTCGTCGCCGCGCATCAGCGCCTCGCCGGTCTCGATCAGGGAGAAGGAGCGCGAGGTCGGGACGCCGAGCGCCTCCAGCATGGCGGTCGCCAGCACCTCCCGAACGCCGCCCTTCAGGGTGAGCCGCCCGTCGGCGGTGCGCGACCAGGGTGTCTGGCCCGAGCCCTTGGTCCCCAGGTCGAGCAGCCGTCCGCTCCCACCCTCGCGCAGCTGGGCGAACAGGAAGCCGCGGCCGTCGCCGAGATCGGGGTTGTAAACCCGGAATTGATGGCCGTGGTAGCGCATGGCGAGCGGCGGATCGATGTTCCCCGGCAAGGGCTCGAAGCGGCCGAAGTGGGCGATCCATTCTGCGTCGGTCAGCGTGTCGAGGCCCACGCTCGCCGCCGCCCGATCGTTGCGGAAGCGCAGGATCGTCTCTGGAAAGCGCGCCGGCTCGACCGGATCGGCGAACTCCGGCCCGAGCTTCGGGACCTGCGGGTCGGGCAGATAGGTCGGGGATATGGGCATCGCAGACCAGATGGGCGTATTTCGCCCAGCCCACAACGGCAATCCGGTTCATGTCGATCCAGCTCGGCTTGCGTGCTAACCGGGGCCGATGGCGCGCCGCATCACCCTGGACTTCCTGAAGACCGAGAGCGCTGCGGGCGTAATCCTCGCCGCCGCCGCCGCCGTGGCGATCGTCATGGCGAACTCGCCCTGGGCGGGCCTCTATTTCGACTTCGTCGAGGCGCCGCTCGCCGTTCAACTGGGCGCCTTCCACGAAACCCTCTCGATCGCCGAATGGGTGAAGGAAGGGCTCATGGCGATCTTCTTCTTCGTCGTCGGCCTGGAGATCAAATACGAAATCCTGCGCGGCGAGCTGGCCAACCCGAGGCGGCTCGCCCTGCCCGTGGTCGCCGCGCTCGGCGGCATGCTCGCCCCGGCCCTGATCTATCTGGTGGTGAACGCCGGGCCGGGCGGCTCGCCACAGGGATGGCCGGTGCCGGTGGCGACGGACATCGCCTTCGCCGTGGCCGCGCTCGCCATCGCCGGACCGAAGCTGCCGCCGACGCTGCGCATGTTCCTCTTGACGCTGGCCATCGTCGACGACCTCGGCGCGGTGCTGGTGATCGGCGCGGTCTTCACCCATGGTGTCCAATGGGCCGCGCTCGGGGGCGCAGCGGTCGCGCTCGCCCTGATGGCCCTGCTCGGCCGCTGGCGCGGCGTCCCCTATCTCTTCTACGCCATGGGGTTCCTGCTGATCTGGGCCTTCACGCTCAAGTCGGGCGTCTCGACCTCCCTGGCCGGGGTGGCGGCGGCCGCCGCCGTGCCGATCGAGCCGCGCAAGCCCCACCGCCCTGGCGTGCTCGAGGACTTCATGGAAGGCCTGCATCCTTACGTCGCCTATCTGATCCTGCCACTGTTCGCCTTCACCGCCGCCGGTTTCAGCCTGCAGGGCGAGGCGCTGAGCGCAGTGGGGAGCCCGATCGCGCTGGGGGTGGCGCTCGGCCTCTTCGTCGGCAAGCAGCTCGGCGTCTTCGGAGCCACGGCGGCGGTAATCGGACTGAAGCTCGCACGGCGACCCACTGGCGCGACCTGGCTGGAGATCTACGGCGTCTCGCTGCTCTGCGGCGTCGGCTTCACCATGAGCCTGTTCATAGGCGCCCTGGCCTTCGCCGCCCCGCACCCCGCCACCGAGGTGCGGATCGGGGTCTTCCTGGGCTCGCTGCTCTCCGTCGCGGCGGGTATGGCGGTGCTGAGGTGGGCGCAGTCCCGCCGGATGGAGCCCTGAGCTTGCGGCTCAGGCCCAGCCTCGCTAAAGCCCGGAGACGTCATCAAGGAACGTCCCATGATCGGCATCTACGCCATCGTCATCTTTCTCGTCGTGATCGCCGCCCTGAACAAGTTCGAGTTCGGCCGGTTCGACTGACGGCGTCGGAGAGCATCGCATGGCCGGCCGTGGCGCGGCGCTGGTGACCGGCGGGGCGCGCCGCATCGGGCGCGCTCTGGCCCAGGGCTGCGCGGAGGCCGGCTTCGACGTGGCCATCCACGTCCGCAATCCAGACGACGACGCCGATGCGGCGGCCGGCGAGGTCCGCTCCGCCGGGCGCAAGGCCGCCATTCTCGCCTGCGACCTGCGCAAGGAGTCGGCGGTCGTGGCCCTGGTGGGCGAGGCGGAGGCCGAGCTCGGACCGGTCACCCTGCTGGTCAACTGCGCCAGCGTCTTCGAGGAAGACTGCTTCCAGAGCTTCAACCGCGCTTCCTGGGACCTGCACATCGAGACCAACCTGCGCGCGCCGCTGGTGCTCTCCCAGGCCTTCGCCCGGCGCCTGCCGGCTGACCAGGACGGCCTGATCGTCAATATCCTCGACCAACGCGTCTGGCGACCCACGGCGGACTTCTTCTCCTATTCGCTCAGCAAGGCGGCGCTTTGGGAAGCGACGCGGATCATGGCGCTGGCGCTGGCGCCGCGCGTGCGGGTGAACGCCGTCGGCCCCGGCCCCACGCTGCAGTCCATCCATCAGGATCCCGACGACTTCGCGCGCGAAGCCCAATCCACGCCGCTGGGCCGTCCGGTGCCGCCGACGGAGGTGGCGCTGGCCCTGCGCTATCTGATCGACGCGAGCTCGGTCACCGGCCAGATGATCGCCGTCGATTCCGGCCAGCATCTGGCCGGGCGCTAGACCGGTGCCCAATCGCCCTCCTCCCGCGCCTGCCTCCGGCGAGATCCGCGCGACCATGACCAAGGTGTTCGTCACCGGCCTGAAGCTGCAGGCCGAGATCGGCGTCTACCGCCACGAGATCGGCAAGCGCCAGCCGCTGGTGGTGGACGTGGAGCTGGACGTCCCGACCGCCGGCGCGGGCCGACTCGCCGAGACCGTCAACTACGAGACGATCCTGCAGACCGCCCGGCGCATCGCCGAACAGGGCCATATCGAGCTTGTCGAGACCTTCGCCGACCGGCTGGCCCGCGCCTGCATGGCCGATCCGCGCGTGACGCGGGCGCGCGTGCGGGTGGAGAAGCCGCTCGCGCTCGCGCCCGACGCGGTCGCCGCCGGCGTGGAGATCGTGGTCGACCGCGTCTGACCTTTTCAGCGCGGGCGCGCATGCCCACCTTGGGTTTCAGGCGCAGAGCCGCGCCGGGAATGGGGTGAGATGACCGACCGACTGAGCTACGGCGCCGCCGAGGACCGCACCATGCCGGGCGTGGTCTACGGCCTCTACCTGCTGGGCATCGCCAACGGGCTGACCGTTCTGCTGGGCCTGATCCTGGCCTACGCGCAGCGCGGCGGCGCGGGCCCGCGCATGCGCAGCCACTACACCTTCCTGATCCGCACCTGCTGGCTGTGGCTGGCGTGGATCGTGATCGGCATCCTGCTGATCACCGTGGGCCTGCCGCTCAGCCTGGTCCTGCTCGGACTTCCACTGCTGGCGATCGGCTGGGCGATCGTCGGCCTGGTGCACATCTGGTTCGCCCTGCGCGCCATCCTGGGCGTCATCTACCTGGCGCGCGACGAGGCCTACCCGCGGCCGTACAGCTGGTTTTTGTAGGTCGAACGGCCCCTCAGTCCGCTTCGCGGACAGCTCCCCCACTTTGCGGTGGAGCATCTCGCTCCTGATCCTGCACCGCAAAGCGGGGGAGGTGGATCGGCGCGTAGCGCCGAGACGGAGGGGGCGTTCGCTTTCCCTAGACTAGGTCGTCGCCAGCTGCCGCCGGACCATCTTGGCGTAGTCGTCCATCAGCGACAGCGACAGGGCGCCGGGCGTGAAGCTGTATTCGCCGATCTGGGCCACCGGCGTCACCTCCGCGGCCGAGCCGGTCACGAAGCATTGGGAGAAGGTGGCGAGCTCCTCCGGCTTGATGTGGCGCTCGACGACCTCGAAGCCCTGAGCCCTGGCCAGCTTGATCACCGACTGGCGGGTGATGCCGTTGAGGAAGCAGTCGGGAAGCGGCGTGTGGATCACCCCGTCCTTGATGAAGAAGACGTTCGAGCCTGTGGATTCCGCGATGTAACCGCGGTAGTCGAGCATCATGGCGTCGGTGTAGCCGTCCTTCTCCGCCGCGTGCTTGGAGATGGTGCAGATCATGTAGAGGCCGGTCGCCTTGGCGTGGACCGGCTCGGTCTCCGGCGAGGGGCGCTTGTACTTGGCCCAGCACATCCGGATGCCCTTGGCCTTCTCCTCGGGCTTGAAGTAGCTCGGCCAATCCCACACTGCGATCGCAACGTGGATCCTGGTGTGCTGCGCCGAGACGCCGATCATCTCCGAGCCGCGCCAGGCGATCGGGCGGATGTAGGCGTCCTCCAGGCCGTTCTTGGCGCAGGTGTCCTTGCAGGCCTGATCGATCTCGGCCACCGTGTAGGGGATCTCGAAGTCGAGGATTCTCGCCGACTCGAAGAGGCGCTTGGTATGCGCGGTCAGCTCGTAGATCTCGCCCCCGTACATCCGCTCGCCCTCGAACACCGCCGAGGCGTAGTGGAGCCCATGCGTCAGTACGTGCACCTTCGCCTCGCGCCAGGGCACGAACTGGCCGTCGAGCCAGATCCAACCATCGCGATCGTCGAAGGGAACGCTGGACATTTGCAAGAATGCTCCTTTCAGAGGGCCTTCTTGAACCGTCACGGAGGCCCCGCGTCAAACGAAATGGGACCGGCGGCATGAACGCCTACGCCGAGGGAGCCCAGCGCTCGCGGCACCTGCTGATCGTCGACGACGACGATCGCATCCGCGAACTGCTCAAGGCCTATCTCGCCCGCGCCGGCTTCCGCGTGTCCGCCGCCAACGGCGGGACCGCAGCGCGCAAGCTCCTCTCGGCGCTGGATTTCGACCTCGCCGTGTTCGACGTGATGATGCCGGACGAGGACGGCCTGTCGCTCACCCGCTGGCTGCGCGAGCAACGCGGCGCCGGCGGCCGCACGCCGGTGCTGATGCTCACCGCCCGCGGGGAATCCGGGGACCGGATCGAGGGCCTGAAGGTCGGCGCGGACGACTATCTGCCCAAGCCGTTCGAACCGGAGGAGCTGTTGCTGCGCATCGAGGCCATCCTGCGGCGCGCGCAGAATCCACCCATCGTCGACGGCCCCCTCAGCCTGGGTCGCTGCGCCTTCGACCCGGACCGTGGCGAACTCACCTGCGAGGGCGAGCAGGTGCACCTGACCGAGGCCGAGGTGGCCTTGATGCGCGAGCTGGCGCGCAATCCGCATGAGCCTGTCGAGCGGCTGGCCCTGGCGCGCAGCGGAGGCGACCCCTCCGGGCGGGCCGTCGACGTTCAGGTCACGCGCTTGCGCCGCAAGATCGAGGACGATCCGAAGGCGCCGCGCTATCTGCAGACCGTCCGCGGGATCGGATACCGGCTGGCGCCGGACTGATGGCCGTTCTGGAGCAGCTCCGCAGACGCTTCGGCATCTGGCTCAACCGCCAGGCGCCCAAGACTCTGTTCGGCCGCTCGCTGCTGATCATCGTCCTACCGGTGGCGATCATGCAGATCGCCGTCACCTACGTCTTCTTCGACGCCCATTGGCAGACGGTGACCTCCCGCCTCTCCGAGGGCCTGGCGGGCGACGTCGCCTGGGCGGTGGAGAGCTATCAGGACGATCCAAGCCCTCCCGCCTTCGCGCGGCTGGCGGCGCGGGCGCAGGACTCCATGGGCCTCTCCGTCGCGCTGCAACCCGGCAAGTCGCTGCCCCAGCGGCGGCGCTTCTCCTTCTTCGCCCCGATCGACCGGTCGATGCAGCAGGCGCTGGGCGACCGCCTGGACCAGCCCTTCTGGTTCGACACCACCCGATATCCGGCCTACGTCGATATCCGGGTCGCGGTGAAGGGCGGCGTCCTGCGCGTGCTGGCGCCCCGCGACCGGGCGTTCGCCACCAACGGCCACATCTTCATCCTCTGGATGTTCGTGGCGACGGTCCTGCTGACCGCCATCGCCCTGCTGTTCATCCGCAACCAGGTGCGTTCGATCGAGCGGCTCGCTGCGGCCGCGGAGGCGTTCGGCCGAGGCGCGGACCAGCCGGCGTTCAAGCCGCACGGCGCGCGCGAGGTGCGCCAGGCCGCCACCGCCTTCCTCGCCATGCGCGCGCGGATCCAGCGTCACATCGACCAGCGAACCACGCTGCTCGCTTCGGTCAGCCACGACCTCCGAACCCCGCTCACCCGGCTGAAGCTGGCGCTGGCGCTGGCCGAGCCCTCCAAGGCGAACGCGGCGATGAAGGGCGACGTGGTCGAAATGGAGCACATGATCGACGAGTACCTCGCCTTCGCGCGCGGCGAGGGGGGCGAGGGCGTCCAGACGGTGCGGCTGCGCGAGCTGATCGAGCAGGTCAGCGAGGGCGCGGTGCGCGCGGGGGCCCAGGTCAGCGTCACGGCCGACCCGGACCTGGAGGCCCCGGTGCGCCCGAACGCGCTGAAGCGAGCCATCTCCAACCTGGTCATGAACGCCGCCGTCTACGGCGAGCATGTCCAGGTCGCCGCCCAGCCGAGAACGCAGGGCGGGATCGAGATCGTCGTCGACGACGATGGGCCGGGCATTCCCGAAGACCGCTACGAGGACGCCTTCAAGGCCTTCGGGCGGCTGGACGAATCCCGCAACCAGAACACCAAGGGGGTGGGCCTGGGCCTGGCCATCGCCCGCGACGTGGCGCGCGGCCACGGCGGCGACATCACCCTCGATCGCTCGCCGCTCGGCGGGCTTCGCGCCACCTTGCGGCTTCCTGGCGCGTTGCGTCCGGCGACCGAACCGAGGAAGGGCTGACCATGCGCGGACTGCTTCTCGCCCTTGCGGGGCTGACAGCCCTGGCCGGCCCGGCGCTGGCGGCCGATCCGGCCGAGGGCGTCTGGCTGGTGCAGGACGGCAAGGCGCGCGTGAAGATCGCGCCCTGCGCCGGCCAGGCCGCCAGGCTGTGCGGCGACATCGTCTGGCTGCAGAACCCGAACGGCAAGGACGGCAAGCCGCGGCGCGACGAGAACAATCCCGACGCGCGACTGCAGGCTCGGCCGCTGATGGGGCTCGCCATGATCCGCGACTTCCGCCCGGCCGGGTCGGGGCGCTGGGAGGGCGGCTCGATTTACGACCCCAAGGCCGGCAAGACCTACGCCTCGAAGATCCGCGTCATGCCCGACACGACGCTGAAGGTGGAAGGCTGCGTCATGATGATCTGCAAGGCGCAGACCTGGACCCGGGCGGAATAACGGGCTCGCCCCCTAACCGCCCAGCTCCTTGGAACGCCGCGCGGCCGCGGCGACGGCGTCGCGCAGCAGGCCGGGGAGGCCCGCCTCCGCCATCAGCACCTCGAGGGCGGCCTGGGTGGTGCCGCCCGGCGAGGTGACCTGGCGGCGCAGCTCCGCGGGATCGTCCCCGCTCTCCGACAGCAGGGCCGCGGCGCCGGTCAGGGTGGAGCGCGCGAGCCGGGTCGCGCTCTTGGGCGCCAGGCCGGCGGCGACGCCGGCCGCCTCCAGCGCTTCGATGAAGGCGTAGAGGTAGGCGGGCGCCGAGCCGGACACCGCCGTGGCCGCGTGCATCAGCCCCTCGTCTTCCAGGTCCACCACCGCGCCGAGCGGCTCGAAAAGCGCGTGCGCCCGGGCGAGCGCGGCTGGATCGTCGGCGAACAGGCTCGCCACGCCCTGGTTGATCGCCGCCGCCGTGGTCGGCATCACGCGGGCGACGCAACGGCCGCCGAACTCCCTGGCGATGTCGCGCGAGCGGACGCCCGCGGCGATCGAGACGACGACCGCATCGGCGGCCAGCCAGGGCGCGACCTCGGCTGCGGCCTCGCGCCACACCTGAGGCTTCACGGCCAGCACCACCGTGCGGGCGCGCGCCAGGTCGGCCTCGGGCGGATTGAGCAGCGCGCCCTCGCCGGCGGCCTGCAGGGCGGGTTGGCTCGCCTGGGGATCGCGGATCATCAGCTCGGACGCGGCGAAGGCGCCGGCCTTGCGCCAGCCGGCGACCATGGCGCCGCCCATGCGCCCAGCGCCCAGCATCAGAATGGGAGTGACCATGGGTGATAACTAACCGCGCGCCGGCCGCGACACAAACGCCCCCTCAGTCGGCTTCGCCGACAGCTCCCCGTTTCACGGTGGAGCATCCCGGTCAGGATCCTCCACCGCGAAGCGGGGGAGGTGGGCGTTCGGAGCTAGGCCTCGCCGACCGTCTCGAACATGCAGGCGGCGACGGCGTCCTGCGGGGACTTGCCCCCGCGCACGAGGAAATCAAACGCGGGGAAGAAACGGTCGGCGGCTTCCACGGCGACGTCGATCATCGCGGCGGCCTGGGCCAGGCTCGGCTGTTCGCCGGTCATCAGCGCCATGCCGTGGCGGAAGACGATCTCGCCGTCCTCCCACAGCTCGAAATGGCCGAGCCAGACGCGCGGATTGACGATGCTGATCAGCTCGAAAGCGGCGGCGCGCTGCGCCTTCGAGGCTATGAGGTCCATGGAGAGGCAGAGCTGCAGGCAGTCGCCTTCCGGGCGCCACGCGAACCAGAGCTCATAGTCCTTCCAGTCGCCGGCTAGGCTGAAGGCGAGGTCGCCGTCCTCGGTGCGGTCGAAAGGCAGGTTCTCCGCCGTGAGCACGTGCTCGACCACGTCCAGCGGATCGTTGGCCATGAGAGCGCTTTCGTCAGGCAGGGTGATATCCATGAGACCCAGGGTCCTTTCGGAATAGGCGGGTCGCGGGCAGCCGCGTCCGAATCGCCTGCGAGCCTGAAGGTAAGCCGGTTCGGCCGCAGAGATTCAGTCGCTTCTCCTGCGAGGGGATCTCCGGGCGCGGGTTTCTGTGGATGGCCAGGGCTCGCCCGTCCCTCACGCCTGTGAACCGGGCTCGGCGGAACCGGGCGAAGATTGCCCGCGCAGAGCGGCGATTTCCGCTCTCAGGGCGGCGATTTCCGCCCGCAGGGCGTCGAGATCGTCACGCCGGACGAGGTCGAATTCCGCTGCGATCCGGTCGGCCTGGGAGCGAAGCGCGGCCTTGGCCTCTTCGCCCGCCGCCTGCGCCAAGCCCATGGCCGCCGTGGTCAGCTTGGCCATCTCGTCGAGGAAAGGATTCTGGGTCTGCATCTCGCTCACGAGCGCCTGCAAGAATGGCGCCTTCTGCCCTATATGGCGCGCTGGGGGTCGAAAGCGAGGGGCATCTCGTCTAAACCCCTCGTTCCGCACAACGCTGGAGCCGCGCGACCGTGCCCTTCCCGGACTTCGATCCCGTCCTTTGGCGCATCGGTCCCTTCGCTATACGCTGGTACGCCCTGGCCTACGTCGCCGGCATCTTGCTGGGCTGGCGTTACGCTGCGGCGATATTGCGCAGGTCCTCGCTGTGGACCAGGCGGCCGCCGCCGATGACCACGACCCAGCTGGACGACCTCATCCTCTGGATCACCCTGGGCGTGATCGTCGGCGGACGGCTGGGGCACACCCTGTTCTACACGCCCAGCCTGATATGGCGCGATCCGATGGAGATCCTGCGCGTCTGGCACGGGGGGATGAGCTTCCACGGCGGCGCCATCGGCGTGGCGATCGCGCTGGTCTTGTTCGGGCGCGCCAACAAGCTCGACCTCCTGCGGATCGGCGACGTCTGCGCCGCGGCCACGCCGATCGGCCTGTTCTTCGGGCGCATCGCCAACTTCATCAACGGCGAGCTCTGGGGCCGGCCCACCACCGCGCCCTGGGGCATGGTCTTTCCCGGCGCCGGTCCCCTGCCCCGCCACCCGAGCCAGCTCTACGAGGCGGCCCTGGAGGGATTAGCGCTGTTCGCCGTGCTGGCCTGGGCGGTCTGGGCGCGTAAATGGACCAATCGCCGAGGCGTGATCATGGGCCTGTTCATCGCCGGCTACGGAATCATCCGCATCAGCCTGGAGCGCGTCCGCGAGCCCGACGCCTACATGCCGCATTTCCCGCTCGGCCTGACGATGGGGATGATGCTCTCGGCGCCCATGGTCCTGGCCGGCGTCCTGCTCGTCTGGCGCGGCTTGAAGGAGCCCATGCCCGCCGGATTGGAGGCCGCGGCGGCTCAGGCCGGGATCAAGGGCGGCGCGCGGCGGGCCGATGGACCTGCGTGAGCGCCTGGAGGCGCTGATCGCCGCCAGCGGGCCGATCAGCGTCGCCCAGTTCATGACCGCCTGCCTCTACGACCCGGAGGGCGGCTATTACGCGACCCGCCCGGCGCTGGGGCCGGAGGGCGACTTCATCACCGCGCCGATGGTCAGCCAGATGTTCGGCGAGCTGATCGGCGTCTGGGCCGGCGCGTGCTTCGAGCTGATGGGCCGGCCCGAACGCTTCCGCCTGGTCGAAATGGGACCGGGCGACGGGACCCTGATGAGCGACCTGTTGCGCGCCGTGCGCCTCGCCGACGCTTTCCTGGATGCGGCGGACATCTGGCTCGTGGAGGTGTCGCCGCCGTTGCGGGCGCTGCAGCGCGAGCGGCTCGGCGAGGCCGTGCGCTGGGCCGACGCCCTCGACGAGGTTCCGGGCGGCGCGCCCCTGATCCTGGTGGCCAACGAACTGCTCGACTGCCTGCCGGCGCGCCAGTTCGTCCGCACCGCCGCCGGCTGGGCCGAGCAGGTCGTGGGCCTCGACGCCCGGGGCCGGCTGGCGTTCGGCCTGGCGGCGACGCCGGCCGGAACCCTGTTGCCGGACGCGCCGGACGGCGCGGTGTTCGAACAGTCGCCGGCCCAGGCCGCGCTGGGCGCGACGTTGGGCCGTCGCGTCGCCGCGGACGGCGGCGCAGCGCTGCTGATCGACTATGGCCGCGCGGCGCCGGGTTTCGGCGACACGCTGCAGGCGCTCCGGCGTCACGAGAAGGTCGATCCGCTGGCCCGGCCGGGCGAGGCCGACCTCACTGTCCATGCGGACTTCCGCGCCGTGCTGACCGCCGCGCGGAGCGAGGGCGCGGCGACGGCGATCCAGACCCAGGGCATGTTCCTGGCCAAAATGGGAATCGGCGCGCGCGCCGAGGCGCTGCTGCGGGCGCGGCCGGATCGATCGGCCACCCTCGGTCGTCAGTTGCACCGGCTGGTGGGCGACGACGAGATGGGCGAGCTGTTCAAGGCCGCCTGCATCCATTCGCCTGGGTGGACGCCGCCCGGCTTCGAGGATTGCGACACGTGAACGCCCTGACCGTCCTGACCTCGCCCCTCCTCGACCTGCCGGGCGTCCGCCATGCCTTCTTCACCCGCCAGGGCGGCGTGTCGCAGGGCATCTACGCCGGGCTCAACGTGGGCCTGGGATCGCGCGACGATCCAGACGCGGTGGGCGAGAACCGCAGGCGCGCGGCCGCGCACCTCGACGCGGCGGCCCTGGTGACCGCCTACCAGGTGCATTCCGCGCGCGCCGTGCAGGCGGCTGGCGCATGGCCGGACGGCGCGCCGGAGGCCGATGGCGTGGTCTCGGCGACGCGAGGGGTGGCCTGTGGCGCGCTTGCGGCCGACTGCGCGCCAGTGCTGCTGGCGGACGCCCAGGCCGGCGTCGTGGGCGCCGCTCACGCCGGCTGGAAGGGCGCGCTCGACGGCGTGATCGAAGCCGCGGTCGTGGAGATGGAGGCCCTGGGCGCGCGGCGCGAGCGGCTCGCCGCGGCCATCGGCCCCTGCATCGGCCCCACCTCCTACGAAGTCGGCCTCGAATTCCTCGCACGCTTCACCGCCGCGGATCCGGCCTTCGACGCGTTCTTCCTCCCCGGCGCTGCGCCGGACAAGCGGATGTTCGATCTGCCGGGCTTCGTGCTCTCTCGCCTGCGCGAGGCGGGCATGACGCGTTGCGAATGGATCGGCCGCGACACCTGCGCCGAGCCGGAGCTCTTCTACTCGAACCGCCGCGCCTTCAAGCAGAGCGAACCGGACTACGGCCGCCTGCTATCGGCGATCGTGCTGGAGCTGTAAGCACTCTCACCTCCCAGCGCCGGCCATTTCGCCTTGGCGAACGCGAACAGGCCGATCAGATTTCCAATCGGGACAAGGTATAGGATTGTCCACCAGGGACTGAAGCCAGCCTTTTTCAGGATCGTGGCGATCGGAATCATCGGCGCGAGCCAGAAGATGACGATCAGCCAATGCCAGATGCTCAAAGAACCAATGCCACTCGCCCCTTCGTTGCGGAATCGATCTTATCCGCGCCTGCTTCTCGTGAGGCCCACGCTTGCCGGGCTTCGGCCGCCGGGCTTCGTTTTACTCCACGAACAGCACAAATCAGGAACACCTCATCCGCGTCAAGGGGGATAGACTCAGCCGCGCGTCGCTTGTTAAAGCGCCGCGAGCCGAGATGACGGGGGTCCGATGAAGCTGCTGGCGGGCAATTCCAACCGAACGCTGGCGCAGGCCGTATCCGCGCATCTCGACGTGCCGCTCACCCGGGCCCAGGTGAAGCGCTTTCCCGACAACGAAATCTGGGTCACGATCGACGAGAACGTGCGCGGCGAGGACGTCTTCGTCCTGCAGTCCACGAGCTACCCCACCAACGACAACTTGATGGAGCTCCTGATCTGCATCGACGCGCTGAAGCGCGCGTCGGCCAGGCGGATCACGGCGGTGATGCCCTATTTCGGCTACGCCCGGCAGGATCGGAAGACCGGCGGCCGCACGCCGATCTCAGCCAAGCTGGTGGCGAACCTGATCACCCGCGCCGGCGCCGACCGGGTGCTGACGATGGATCTGCACTCCGGCCAGATCCAGGGCTTCTTCGACATCCCGACCGACAACCTGCTGGCCGCCCCGCTGATGGCCAACGACATCAAGGCCCACTACGACCGGCCGAGCGAGCTGCTGATCGTCTCGCCCGACGTCGGGGGCGTGGTCCGGGCTCTGGCGGTGGCCAGCCGGCTCAACGCCGACCTGGCGATCGTCGACAAGCGCCGCTCCGGCCCCGGCAAGAGCGAGGTGGCCAACATCATCGGCGACGTCTCCGGCCGGCGGCTGATCATGTTTGACGACATCGTCGATTCGGCCGGCACCCTGTGCAGCGCGGCGCAGTCTCTGGTGGACGCGGGAGCGACCGAGGTCTCGGCCTATGTGACCCACGGCGTGCTGTCCGGCGCGGCCTACGAGCGGGTGAAGAACTCGGTCCTGAAGGAGCTGGTGATCACCGACTCTATCGAACGGCCGGAAGCGGTCATGGCCGAACCCAAGATCCGCGCGGTCAGCTGCGCCCCACTGATCGGCGAGGCCATCCGCCGCATCGCCAACGAAGAGTCGGTCTCCAAGCTGTTCGACTGACCCGGCGCCTCTCCCTATCGCTTCGCGGGGGAGGGCCTCCTGCACGCGACACTTCGCACCTGAGGCGAGCGGCCGCGCGCGAAAGCTCGCGCTTTGAGTTAATCTCGCGCGGCCATCCGGCGTTAATCTTGTGGCCACATTGTCGCCGTCCGTGCGTGATTTTCGGCCAAACGGACTTCAGGGGTCACCCACCCATGTTTCAAGCATTCCCGCTCCGCCGGAAGCTGACGCTGGCGGTCATCGCGGCGACCGCCATGCTCGCCAGCTGCGCCCAGCCGCCCCCGCCGGCTCCGCCCCCGCCGCCCTCGGTGAGCCTCTCCTCCAAGCTGATCGAGCAGGCTAGCGCCTACCGCGCCTATCTTGGCCGCACGACGATGATCTCGCCGGCCTTCGCCAATGGCCAGCAGGTCTCCGAGGGGGTGCGCACGGGCGCGGCCTACCAGCCCGACCAACTGGTCCGCGGCGCCATCGTCTACGGGGCGATCGCCGCCCTGCAGGATCCGGCCTATGTGGCGGGAGTCCGCGCCTATGTGAACGATCCCAAGCAGCGCCAGCAGATCGCCTATGAGATCATGAAGGACCCGGCCTACGCCGCGGGCATCCAGGGCTCGGCGAGCGCCGCCGGGCTGGTGGTCGCCGCGCTAAGCCCGCCCGCGCGCAAGCTGCTCGACCAGGGCCGGGCCGTCCGTCAGGCGGCCTATGACGTCCAACGCTCGCCCTGGTCGAAGAGCGAGGTGGCTGGACGCGACGCGCGCCTCCTGCAGGCGAAGCAGCTCTCCCAGACGCCGGGGCTCGGCGAGACGGGCGAGACGATGAAGCTGCAGCAGGCCAGCGTCGGCGCGGCGCCGCTCGGCCTCACCGGCGTCGACGCGGCGCCCCCCTACAGCCCGATGGTGGTCCGCAGCCTGGCGCTGGCCGCGCTTGCGGCGCTGGGCTACGCCGACGACGCCAGCCTGGCGTCGGTAACGCCGCTGATCGCCGACCCGACGACCTCGACCTGCCTGAACATGTCGAAGCTGAACCTCTATCAGTGCCTGGCGGTGGCGAAGCCCTATTACGAGGACGTCTTCTGCCTTGGGCAGCACGTCATGGAGGACACCGGCGCCTGCCTGATCCGCGGGGCCGGCCTGACCGTGCCGCCTGACCCGATCGTCGAGGCTGCGAAAGCGCGGGCCGCCGAGGCCGCGCTCTTGAAGGCCAAGGTCAAAAAGCCCTCGAAGGCGAAGCCGGCGAAGCGACGCGGATCATAGGCCTAAATCCCTGTCCCCGGCCGTTGCGTCGGCCGGGGCTTTTGTGTATCTACGCGCACCTTTCGACCCCAGGGGTCGCGGATCTGCGTCGCCGCGCGACCTTCGCGCGGCGGTTTCGTTTTGAGGCAAGGCCATGGCCGATATCGTTCTGAATGTTGAAGTGCGCGAGCGGACCGGCACGGGCGGCGCGCGGGCGGCGCGGCGCGAGGGCCTGGTCCCCGGCGTCCTCTACGGCGGCGACAAGGAGCCGGTGGCCATTTCGGTGCGCGCCAACGAGTTCCGCAAGGCGCTCTACACCGGCAAGCTGCTCGGCCACCTCGTGAAGCTGAAACACGGCGGCGAGACCCAGTCGGTGATCGCCAAGGCCGTGGACATGCATCCGGTCACGGACGAGCCCTGGCATTTCGACCTCTACCGGGTCGACGAACACCAGACCGTCAAGATCGCGGTGCCCGTGCACTTCCAGAACCAAGACGATTCGCCCGGCCTGAAGCGCGGCGGCACACTGAACATCGTGCTGCACGAGATCACCCTGTCGGTTCCCGCCGACCAGATCCCGGAAGACGTGGTTCACGACCTGACCGGCCTGGACATCGGCGACACCATCCGCATCGGCGACCTGAAGCTGCCGGCTTCGGCCCAGGCGGTGCTGGACGCCGACACCGTGGTCGCCACGGTCGCCGGCGCCTCGGCGCAGATGTCTGAAGAAGCCGCCGGTGAGGCCGCCGAAGGCGCCGCCGAGGCCTAGACCCCGCGGGGCGCCGATGCTGCTCATCGCGGGTCTCGGCAACCCCGGCCCAGGGTACGCGAAGAACCGCCACAACGTCGGCTTCATGGCTGTCGACGAGATCGCGCGCCGGTGGGGCTTCTCGCCGGCGCGTTCGCGTTTCCAGAGCCTGGCCAGCGAGGGCGCGATCGACACGCCGGCCGGCCAAGCACGGGCGCTCATTCTCAAGCCCCAGACCTTCTACAACGAGAGCGGCCGCGCGGTCGGCGAGGCGCTCAAATTCTTCAAGCTGAAGCCTTCGGACCTCGTGGTCTTCTACGACGAGATCGACCTGGCGCCGGGGCGCTTCCGCATGAAGACCGGCGGCGGCGCCGCGGGCAACAACGGCATCCGATCGACCACCGCCCAGGTCGGTCCCGACTTCCGCCGAGCGCGCATCGGCACGGGCCATCCCGGCCAGAAGGAGCTGGTGCACGGCCACGTGCTCTCCGATTTCCACAAGGCCGAGCTGAAGTGGCTGGAGCCGCTCCTGCAGGCGCTGGCCGACGCCGCCCCGCTGCTCGCCGCCGGCGAGGACGAGAAGTACCAGGCCGAGGTCATGCGGCTCGCCCCGGCCGAGAAGGCCGATCCACGCGCGCTGGCCCGCGGCAAGGACAGCTAGATCATCGACGAGCGGTGCGCCTGCATTCCTTGCAGCCGCCGCCCCCCACCCGCGCAAGTTGGTTGCCATCGATACGGGATGATGCGCTCCTCGAACGGACGAACGTGCGCATCGGCATGGCCAATTCGACTGACGCGGCTGAGGTTCCAGCTTTTTTGCGGGGGTGCGGGCCGGTGGGCGCACTCATCGCGGCCCATGATTGGAGCGCGACCTCGCTCGGGCCGATCAGCGCATGGCCACAGAGCTGGAAGACCGCCACGGCGATGATCCTTCGGGCTCAGACCCCCATGATGATCATGTGGGGCGCCGATGGCGTGATGATCTACAATCAAGCCTACTCCGCCTTCATCGGCGACATGCATCCCGAGGCGCTCGGCGCGAAGGCGCGAGAGGCCTGGAGAAGCGCCGCCGACATGGTCGGCGAGATGTTGCAGCTCGTCCTGTCCGGCGGTTGCCTGACCTTGCACGACCGCACGTTCACGCTGATGCGCTCCGGCCGGTCAGAACCGATCTGGCTGGACGTCGCCTCCTCGCCGATTCCCGACGAGAACGGCCAGCCCGCGGGCGCGCTGGTCAGGCTCACCGAGACCACCCAGCGCGTGCTGGCCGAGCGCAAGGCGGGCGTGGAGACAGAGCGGCGCAGCCGAATGTTCGCCCAGGGCCCCGGTTTCCTGCTCCTGCTCAGCGGTCCGGAGCTGAAGGTGGAGTTCTCGAACGAAGCCTTCGATCGGCTGTTCGGCGTCGAAAATTCGGAAGGAAAAACCTACCGGGAGGTGTTCTCCGCCTACGCGGAGCGCGGCTATGACAAGCTTCTGGAACGCGTTTACCGAACTGGAGAGCGCTACGCGGAACGCGCTGCTCGGATCTGCGTGCCAAGGCGGGACGGAACCGAAGTCGAGCACTTCATCGACTGCGTGATCCAGCCGGTCACCGACGGCGCCGGCGCGATCTCCGGGCTGTTCGTGGAGGGCTTCGACGTGACCGAGCAGGTCCGTGCGCAGCACGCCGCCAAAGAGAGCGAGCGGCGGTTCACCGCGGCGACCGCCATCGCGCGGCTGGGCGTGTTCGAATGGGACTCCCAACGCAAGGCCCTGGCGCTGGACGACCGCGCGCGCGAGATCTACGGCTTCGAGCCTGGCGAGCCGCTGAGGCTCGCGGCGTTCACGCGCCGCATCGACCCCAAGGACCTCGAGCGCGTGCTTTCGCTCGGCGCCACCAACGAGACGCGGCGGCACACCGAATACCGCATTCGGCTGCCGGACGGGACAAGCCGCACCGTGGCGACCCTTTCCGACGTCACCCGCGGACCGGACGGAACGCCCTTGAGGATCATCGGCGTCGTAGCGGACGCAACCGAGAGTCGCCGGGCCGAGCACCACCAACGCCTGCTGATCAACGAGCTGAACCATCGCGTGAAGAACACACTGGCCACGGTTCAGTCGATCGCCGCCCAGACGCTGCGCTCCGCGCCGGACACCGCGAGCGCGCGAGCCGCGTTCGAAGCGCGCCTGATGGCGCTCGCCGCCACCCACGACGTGCTCACCGCCGAGAGCTGGCACGGCGCGCGGATCGCCGACGTGGTGAGCTCGGCCATGGCGCCGTTCGAGTCGACGCGGCGGCCGCAGATCCTGCGCTCGGGCCCGCCAGTGTGGGTCTCGGCGCCCCGCGCGCTGGCCCTCAGCATGGCGCTGCATGAGCTGGCGACCAATGCGGTGAAGTACGGCGCGCTTTCGCAGCCAGAAGGCCAGGTGCGCATCCGCTGGCGGCGAACCAGGGCGAACGAGCTCGTGCTGGAATGGGGCGAGCAAGGCGGCCCTCCGGTCGAGCCTCCGACCCGCTCCGGCTTCGGCACCCGGCTCCTGGAACGCAGCCTGGCCCGCGAACTGGACGGCGCGGTCGAGTTCCGCTTCGCGCCGGAGGGCGTCAGCTGCGAGATCCGCTTCCCGATCGCGGAGGCGCCGCCCCAGGCGACCCTCGCCGACCTGGCGCTCTGAGCCTCAAGCCGGCTCGTAGTTGAGAATCGGGGCCAGCCAGCGCTCGGCCGTCGCCACGTCCCAGCCCTTGCGGCGCGCATAGTCGGCGACCTGGTCGCGCTCGATGCGGCCGACGCCGAAATAGTGCGCCTCGGGATGGGCGAAGTAGAGTCCCGACACCGCGGCGGGCGGGGTCATCGCCAGGCTTTCGGTCAGCTGCAGTCCAGTCGCCGGGGTCGCGTCGAGCAGGCGGAACAGGGTGGTCTTCTCGGTGTGGTCCGGTTGCGCGGGATAGCCCGGCGCCGGCCGGATGCCGCGGTACTGCTCGGAGATCATGAGGTCGAGGTCGAACGCCTCGTCCGGCGCATAGCCCCACAGCTCGGTGCGCACCCGCCGGTGCAGAGCCTCGGCGAAGGCTTCCGCCAGGCGATCGGCCAGAGCCGTCGACAGGATCGCGGAATAATCGTCGCCCGCCGCCTTGAACTGGCGGGCGAGCTCGAACTCGCCGTGGCCGGCGGTGACGGCGAAGGCGCCGACCCAGTCCGGCTTGGTCCCCACCGGGGCGACGAAGTCGGCGAGCGCCACATTGGACTGGGCGCCGGTCTTCAGCATCTGCTGACGAAGGGTGTGCAAGCGGGCGAGCTCTGTCCCGCGGCTCTCGTCGGTATAGAGCACGATGTCGTCGCCGTCGGCGTTGGCCGGCCAGAAGCCGACGACGCCTCGGGCTTCGAGAAGCCCCTCCTGGACGATCCGCGCCAGCATCTTCTGGGCGTCGGCGTAGAGGTCGCGGGCGGCCTCGCCCACCACGTCGTCCTCGAGGATCTGCGGGAAGCGGCCGACCAGCTCCCAGCTGGCGAAGAAGGGGCTCCAGTCGATGTGCCGGACCAAGTCGGGCAGGTCGTAGGGCGCGAACGCCCGCGCGCCCAGGAAGCTCGGCCTGGGCGGGTCATAGGTCGTCCAGTCGGGGGTGAAGGCGTTGTCGCGCGCCTCGGCCAGGGTGGCGCGGGCGCGGTTCGACTGGCCGCGCGCGAACTGCTCGCGCACCTTGTCGTAATCGGCGCGCGTGTCGGCGACGAAGCGGTCCTTGTCCGAGGGCGAAAGGAGGGAGGAGACGACGCCAACGGCGCGGCTCGCGTCCAGCACATAGGTGGTGGCGCCCTCGTAGCGCGGCGCGATCTTCACTGCAGTGTGGGTCTTCGAAGTGGTCGCGCCGCCGATCAGCAGCGGGATCTTGAAGCCGCGCCGCTGCATCTCCGCGGCGACGAAGGCCATCTCGTCGAGCGAGGGCGTGATCAGGCCCGAGAGGCCGACGATGTCGGCCTTGTGCTGCTCGGCCTCGTCGAGGATGCGGTCGGCCGGAACCATGACGCCCAGATCGATGACCTCATAGTTGTTGCACTGCAGAACCACGCCGACGATGTTCTTGCCGATGTCGTGGACGTCGCCCTTGACCGTGGCCATCAGGATGCGGCCGGCGGATCGCCGCGGCTGGCCCTCCTTCTCCGCCTCCATGTACGGCAGCAGATAGGCCACCGCCTGCTTCATCACCCGGGCGGACTTGACCACCTGGGGCAGGAACATCTTGCCCGCGCCGAACAGGTCGCCGACCACGTCCATGCCGGCCATCAGCGGACCTTCGATGACGTGCAGCGGGCGCTCGGCCGCAAGTCGCGCTTCCTCGACGTCGACCTCGATATAGTCGCCGATCCCGCTGACCAGGGCGTGCTTCAGCCGCTCGGCCACCGGGGCCTGGCGCCAGGTCAGGTCGGGGCCCTTGGACTCGGACTTGCCGCCCTTGTACTTGGGCGCGAGGTCGACCAGCACTTCGGTCGGCGAACCGCCGTCCGCCCGCTTGCGATTGAGGATCACGTCCTCGACGGCCTCGCGCAGCTCGCCTGGGATGTCGTCGTAGACCGGCAGGTCGCCGGCGTTGACGATGCCCATGTCCATGCCGGCCGCAATCGCGTGATAGAGGAAGACCGAGTGGATCGCCCGGCGCACCGGCTCGTTGCCGCGGAAGCTGAACGAGACGTTGGAGACCCCGCCCGAGACCCGCACGTGGGGCAGGCTCTGCTTGATGCGCCGCGTCGCCTCGATGAAGTCGACGGCGTAGTTGTCGTGCTCCTCGATCCCCGTCGCCACGGCGAAGATGTTCGGGTCGAAGATGATGTCCTCAGGCGGAAAGCCCACCTCGTCCACGAGGGTCCTGTAGGCGCGTCGGCAAATCTCGACCTTGCGGTCGGCGGTGTCGGCCTGGCCCTGCTCGTCGAAGGCCATCACCACCACGGCTGCGCCATAGCGCAGGCACGCCTTGGCCTGCTCGACGAACTTGGCCTCGCCTTCCTTCAGGCTGATCGAATTGACGATGCACTTGCCCTGCACGCACTGCAGGCCGGCCTCGATCACCTCCCACTTGGAGCTGTCGACCATCACCGGCACGCGGGCGATGTCCGGCTCGGCGGCCACCAGGTTCAGGAAGGTGCGCATGGCCGCCACCGAATCCAGCAGACCCTCGTCCATGTTGACGTCGATGACCTGGGCGCCGGCCTCCACCTGCTGGCGCGCGACCGACAGCGCCTCGGGATAGTTCCCCTCAGCGACCAGCTTGCGGAATTTCGCCGAGCCGGTGACGTTGGTCCGCTCGCCGACGTTGATGAAGGTGGGGCGCATCAGCTCTTACCTACTAGAATTTCCTCTCCCGGCGAGCCGCGAGAGGGGGGACCGCGCGCCGCAGAGCGCGTGGTGGAGAGGGCAAGCCGCCGAACTCGGCATATCCGCTTCCAAAGCGCTTCATCAAGCGCTCTGCCTGCGGCCTTCCCTCTCCACCGCCCGGTGTTCCCCAGGCGGTCCCCCTCTCCCGCTAGGCGGGAGAGGAAACATTCAGACCAATTCGAACGGCTCGAGACCCGCCAGCCGCATGGCCTTCGGGCGCTTTGGGATCGGGCGCGGCTTCAGGCCCCGCACCTCGTCGGCGACGTGGCGGATGTGGTCGGGCGTGGTCCCGCAGCAACCGCCCAGGATGTTGACCAACCCCGCCTCGGCCCATTCGTGCAAGGCGTGCCCGGTCTGGTCCGGCGTCTCGTCGTACTCGCCCATGGCGTTGGGCAGGCCGGCGTTCGGATAGGCGGAGACCAGGGTGTCGGCCACCCGCGCAAGCTCGGCGATATGCGGCCGCATCAGTTCGGCGCCCAGCGCGCAGTTCAGGCCCACCGCGAAGGGCTTGGCGTGCTTCACCGAGTTCCAGAAGGCCTCCACCGTCTGGCCGGACAGCGTGCGGCCCGAGCGGTCGGTGATGGTGCCGGAAATCCAGATCGGCAGCGGCTCGTAGCCCTGGTCCTCCAGATCGAGGATGGCCTTGATCGCCGCCTTGCAGTTCAGGGTGTCGGTGATGGTCTCGATCAGGAAGAGATCGACGCCGCCGTCGTGCAGCGCCTTCACCTGTTCGACATAGGCCTCGTAGACCTGCTCGAAGGTGACCTTGCGCGCGCCGGGATCGTTTACGTCCGAAGACATCGACAGCATCACCGGCAGCGGGCCGATCGAGCCCGCCAGGAACCGCGGCTTGTGCGGCTCCTTCGCCGTCCATTCGTCCGCCACGCGGCGGCCGATCCGGGCGCCTTCCAGGTTGATGTCGCGCACCGCGCTCTCCAGCCCGTACTCCGCCTGGCCGATGGAGGTGGCGGAGAAGGTGTTGGTCTCGGAGATGTCGGCGCCGGCGGCGAAATACTGGTCGTGCAGGTCGGCGATGATGTCGGGACGCGTCAGGCACAGCAGGTCGTTGTCGCCCTTGAGCTGGCCCGGATGGTCCTTGAAGCGGTCGCCGCGGTAGTCCGCCTCGGCCAGGCCGCGCTTCTGGATCATCACGCCCCAGGAGCCGTCGAGCACCAGCACGCGGTCCTTGGCGGCGGCCTTCAGCGCCGCAATGCGCTCCGTCCGCGTCATGCCGCGACTCCTTCGGTGCTGTTCTCGGGTTCGCGCACGCCCAGCACCCGGCAGATGGCGTAGGTGAGGTCGGCGCGGTTCAGGGTGTAGAAGTGGAAGTCGTCGAACCCTTCTTCCAGCAGCTTGGCGCACATCTCGGTGGCGACCGAGGCGGCGATCAGCCGACGGGTCTCCGGGTCCTTCTCCAGGCCGTCGAACAGCGCGCCCAGCCAGTCCGGCAGATGGATGCCGATCGGCCCAGCCATCTTCTGCAGGCTCTTGAAATTGGTCACCGGCATGATCCCAGGCGCGATCGGAATGGCGACGCCCGCCTTGCGCACCCGGTCCATGAACCTAAGGAAGGCCTCATGGTCGAAGAAGAACTGGGTGATGGCGCGGGTCGCGCCGGCGTCCACCTTGGCCTTCAGCACCTCGATGTCATGCTCGATCGAGGGGCTTTCGGGGTGAATCTGCGGATAGAGGCCGACGCTGACCTCGAAGTCGCCGATCCCGCGGATCGCGCGGGTGAGCTCGGTGGCGTTGTTGTAGCCGTCGGACCTGGGCGTATAGCGCCCGCCGATCTGACCGGGCGGGTCGCCGCGCAACGCCACGATGTGGCGCACGCCCGCCTCCCAGTAGTCGCGGATCACCGCATCGACCTCGTCGCGCGAGGCCTCCACGCAGGTGAGGTGCGCGGCGGGCTTGAGGCCGGTCTCGCGCAGCATGCGCTGCACCGTGCGATGGGTGCGGTCGCGCGTGGAGCCGCCGGCGCCGTAGGTCACCGACACGAAGGCGGGGCCGAGCGGCTCCAGCCGGCGGATGCAGTCCCACAGGCTGGCCTCCGCCTCCGGGGTCTTCGGCGGCGAGAATTCGAACGACACCGTCGGCCGCCGGCGGCCGCCCAGGCCGGCGCGGGCGACAGGGCCGAAGGCGGATTTCGGGCCGCTCACGCTGCGCTCCTTTGACGGTCACGGCCGCGCTCGGCGGTCCAGATCTTCACGGTGAGGCCTTCCTTCTGCAGGGGCGGCAGGGCCTTGGCCTGCACGACGGGGAAACCCGCCTCCCCCAGCCAGCGCTTGATCTCGGCGTCGGAGAAGCCCAGCCGGCGATGCTGATGCTGCTCGCGCAGGAATTCCAGCCCGTGCGGGGCGAAGTCGACGATGATCAGCTTGCCGGGGTCGGCGGCGATGCGGCCGGCCTCGCGGACCGCCGCGGCCGGGTCGGAAAGATAGTGCAGCACCTGATGCACGACCACGAGGTCGGCGCTGGCGTCCGGCAGGCGCGTGCCGAAGATGTCGCCGTGGCGCAGCTCGCACCGGTCGAGCCCAGCCTGAGCCACCTGGTTGCGCGCGATATTCAGCATCTGCTGGGAAAGATCGAGGCCCAGCGCCTGCTCCACCCGAGGCGCCAGCAGGGTGAGCATGCGGCCCGTGCCGGAGCCCAGGTCGACCAGCCGCTTGAAGGGGCCCGGGCCCGCCGCTTCAAGGATGGCCCCCTCCACATCGGTCTCGGCCACATAGAGCGAGCGGATCTCGTCCCAACGCGCAGCGTTGCGGGCGAAATAGGCGGCGGCCTCCGCCGCCCGTTCGGTCTGAACTTGGGCGAGCCGCTGGGCGTCGCGCGCCAGCACCGGATCTGCAGGGTCGATCCGCGCCAGGGTCGCTGCGACGAAGTCGGCGGCCTCGCCGTGCGCGCTCAGCCTGTAGAAGACCCACGCGCCGTCGGGAAACCGCTCAACCAGCCCGGCTTCCGCGAGCAGCTTCAGGTGACGCGAGACCCGCGGCTGGCTCTGATCTAGCACCCGGCAGAGCTCCAGGACGGCGAGCTCCTCACGTTGCAGCAGCGCAAGGATGCGCATGCGCGTCGGCTCGCCCGCCGCGCGGAGCACGTCGACAGCCTGGCCCGCCGTGAGCTTCATGGGCCACATAAAGATATCCTTATGTCTTTATGTCAAGCGCCGCTCGGGACCGGCGTGGCGACCGCGCGGCCGGCGAAGAACAGCCGCAGATTCTCCACCGCCCGATCGTAGATCATCGTCGAGGCGTCGCTCGCCAGTCCCGCGGCGTGGGGCGTGAGCAAGGTGTTGGGCACGTCAGCCCACCGGGCGGCCGGCGACGGTTCCTCCCAGAAAACGTCCAGGGCCGCGCGGCCCAGCCGGCCGTCCTTGAGGGCCAGGATCAGGGCGTCCTCGTCCACGACCGAGCCGCGGGCGATGTTGAGGATCATGCCCTCGGGCCCGACGGCCTCGATGATCTCGCGGGAAATCAGGCCGCGGTTCTCGGCGTTCGCGCGGCAGGCGACCAGCAGGATGTCGCTCCAGGTGGCGAGCTCGAGCAGGCTTTCGGTCCGGGGCCAGCGCGCCTCAGGCTTCGGCCGGGGACCCCACCAGCATATTTCGAGGCCGAAGGGCTCCGCGCGCTTGGCGCAGGCGACGCCGATGTGGCCGAAGCCGACGATCCCCAACCGCCGGCCCTTGAGGCCAGGCCCCCTCGCCTCCCGCGGCGCGACCTGCGTCCATCGACCTTCCCGGACCATGCGATCGCCGACGACGATGTTGCGCCATGCGCTGATGAGCATGCCGAGCGCATAGTCGGCGACGAGCTCCGCATTGGCGTCTCCGGCGTTGGTCACCTCGATCCCCCGCGCCCGGCACCAGGGCACATCGACCGTCTCGTACCCCGCGCCCATGCAGTGGATCAGCCCGAGGTTGGGCATGGCCTCGAGATCCGCCTGCCGCAGGGGAAGGATGGAGGCATGGGCCAGCGCCCGCACCTGCGCGAGATCGGCCATCGCGACCTCGCCCGGCCCGACGGTTCGCCACCCCTCTTCATGCAGGCGCTTTTCGAAGGCTCCGAGCGCATGGCCGGAAAGCAACACGACAGGCGTCGGGGTCGGATCCATGGGACCTCCAGGTGTTGACGGCGCAGACTATAGGCCAGGCGCGCTAGCGCCCCATCCGAAGAGTGCGCCAGCCCTCTTCCCTCTCGCTGCGCTTGGGCGGAGAGGCGTCCGCTCAGCTCGCGGTGATCGCCTTGGCGAAGTCCATCCAGGCCGGGCTCGTGAAGGCCCAGACGACCACGACGTTCACCGCCACGAACACCGTCGCGGCCAGGTGATAGGCGGGATGGATGCGCCGGCCGACCTTGAAATCGTAGGCCATCGCCACCGCCAGCAGCACATAGGCGGTGACGAAGACGAGCGTGATCGCCTGCTCCGCCAGGCCGAGAGGCACGAGGATCCGGTGGACGCCCGGGCCGGTCATGCTGATCAAGGCCGCGAGCATCAGCCGCTTGTGCCAGTCGCTGCGGCGGCGGTTCCAAAGCGCCGCGCCGACCAGCACCAGCGCGCCGGCCATAGCCGACAGCGGCAGCGCCATGAAAGCGAGCGCCGGCGGCGCGGCGGGCGGCGTGTGGCCCAGCCGGCCGGCGGTGATCGCCGTCGAGACGCCCAGCGAGATCATGGCGCCGAACAGGATGACGCCCAGCATGCCAAGTTGCCGATGCGGCGCCGGCCGACGCGCCGCGATCAGCGACGCCTGGGCGATGAACAGCACCAGCCAGGCGCTGAAGACCACGCCGTGGGTGACGGTCAGCAGCGTCAGCGGCGGCGTCGGCGCCTGGATGACGGACTTCAGGTAGAAGGACGGCAGGAAGCCGACCACGATCAGCGCCGAGGCGATCAGCACCATGATAAGGTAGAAGCCGGCGCCGGCGTCCCAGGCCTCGCGTCCGGCGCGGATCGGCGGATCCTGCGGCGTACTGAAACTGGCGCCCTGGACGGTTTCGGTCATCGGCCCCTCCTTCCGAAAACGGCGCGATGATGGCGCCGTTCGGCGAACTTGCGAAGATGGAGCGTCAGTGGCCGCTAAGAGACCTCGCGCAGCACCTCGCCCAGCACGGCCGCGACCTCCGCCACGCCGTGGTCGTCGGCGATCAGGTCCTGGCGGACCTCCAGCTCGACATAGTCCAGGCCTCGCGCCACGGCTTGGTGCGGGATGGTGAAGTCGGTGCCGTCCATCCGGTAGGGCTCGTTGTCGCCCACGAGGCCTGCGCCGAAACGGGCGCGCAGGCTGGCCAGCACCGCGTCGCACGCCGGAGACTGACCCAGGTGCAGGACGCCGTAGCGCCAGGGGCGCGCCGATCCGGCCATCACCGGGGTGAAGGAATGCAGCGCCACCAGCAGCGTGGCGGCCCCGGCCGCGGCGCGCGCGTCGAGCTCCTTGGCGATGCGCGCGTGGTAGGGCGAGAAGACCTCGTCGATCCGCCGGCGGCGCTCGGTCGGGGTGAGGCCGACGTTGCCGGGCACCTTCGCGCCGTCGCTCGTCTCGCAGATCGCGTCCGGCCGCTCCGGGTCCCGGTTGCAGTCGATCACCAGCCGCGAGAAGCGCTGGGCGATGAAGCAGGCCCCAAGCTCGTCGGCGAGGCGGGCGCCCAGCGCGGCCACGCCGATGTCCCAAGCGATGTGGCGTTCCATTTCGGCGGCGGGCAGTCCGAGGTCGCCCAGGGCCGCCGGAACGGCGCGGCCGGCGTGATCGCCGATGAGCACGACGGGCGAAGCCGCCCCCGGATTGTGCAACTGGAAGGGCGGCGCCTCACCTGGCGCAAGGAGGCGGCTCGACGCACCGCCAGACCCACCGAGTTCGAACGCCAAAGCCTGTCCACCTCCGTCTGCTGAACCTTCGCTAGCGCGCTACAGGGATATGGGCGAGCCTCCTTGTGCAGCAGGCCCTCAGCTTCCGCCGGCGCCGGGCGGGCAGCGGCTGAAGGTGTCGGTCTGCCCCTTTGAGCGAAGGCGCCCGGCGTCGAGCACCAGGTCCTGCTGTCGCTCGGCGCAGGCGATCCTCAGCCCGTTACGTCCTTGCGTTCGCGAGACCACGCGCGAGATCACGTGCGCGCTGCGGCGGTCTCGCGCGAGGTCGATGCGGACGATCTCCCCGGTCTCAGCGACCTTTGCGGCCGCGCGAAACTTGCGGCTCTGGACCCGGGCTCGGGCCAGCTTGCTGGAGCCGTAGGGAACGATTTCTCCCGCTGGCGTGCGGTACTGGTCGGTGAAGACCGCGTCAGGGCGGAAGGCCGCGAAATAGGCCTCGAGCGCGTTCGCGTTCCAGGCGCGCTGCTGCCGGGCCACGAAGGCGCGCACCGCGGTCTCGTCGAGACTGGCCGCATGGGCGGACGCGGCGGCCAGTGCGGCGGCGGCCAGCAGCAGCGAGGCGCCGCCTCGCCCACTGAAGCGGATCACAAGGCCCGAAGATCATCGAGGGTGTAGCGGCTCGGGCGCCGGGCCGCGGCCACCGGCCGGCTGCGGGTGACGAACCGCGGGCGCTCGCCTTCGATCAGTTGCGGCCTGAAGCCGAACAGCCGCTCCACGCCCAGCTCTCCCCACTCAACCCGACGATCGTCGAGGCGGGCTTCGCTGCAGATCGCGCGGAAGTCCGCGGGGTCGACGACGACGCCCATGGGGACGAGCCCGTGCAGCAAAAGCACCTTGTACGCACGATGGAGCTCATCCAGGACGGCGCTCATTTTTCGTCTTCTCCCGCTGGCGAATTTAGCCGCTACTGGCGGAGCTTTTTCGAGCCACAAACGCGTGAGGCCGAGGACGAAACCGACCGGCGACGGAAAGCCGCCGCCGGCCGTGGAGGGTCACTTCTTCTGGGAGCCCAAGTCGCGGATGGGCGTCATCGTCGCGGTCAGCGACGAGGCCCAAAGGTCCGACATGGTTTTCAGATTGGCGCTGTAGGCGGCGAGCGCTTCCCGCGCGAACTTCGATTGCAGCTCGAACGCTTCCTGCGGATTCTTGACCTTGGCGAAGGCGGCCGCCGCCGCGACCTGACGCTCGAGAGCGGCCGTGGTCGTCTCGGCAAGCTGCACGCGGGCCTGATCGGCTCCGGCGAAGGCGGCGCTGGTCGCCTTGCCCAAGGCGGACCAGGCGTCGTTCAGTTGGGGCAGGCTCAAATTGTTCTCCTATGCTCCTCATGCGGGGCGGTCCGTCACCGCCTCGTGCTGCATTGCAGCATAAACAGCCAATCACCCGCCGCCGTCTGTCCAGAGCCGGACATAACGGAGTTCGAGAAACACAATTTTCGATCGACCACGACGGCGAGCCGAATTCGGCCACTTGTGTCCGGCCTCGGACAGACCGGTGACCGTCTCGACCCATAACGTCGTTCGAGCAGAGGAGCGCACGGGCGAGCATGGCGGCGTTTCAGTCCTACGGAGGCGTCTACGGCGAAGACGGCCGCGCCATTCGCTGGAGTTGCTACGCCACCTGCCCCGTCTACGAAGTCCGTCCGTTTGGCGAACCGCTTCCGCCGCCGCCCAGGGGCCGGCGCTGGGTGATGAAGGCGCGAAACGGCCGCGACAGCCTCCAGGTCGCGGTGCTGGTCGACGAGCCGGCGTCGGACTTTTCCCAGATGCTCACGCAAATCTCGCCGGCGCCCGCGGTCTAGGAAAAGCGTTTCAGCCGCCGGGCTGCGGCGCGCCCGGAACGGAGAGCGGCTGCACCTTCACCTTGGCTACGCCGTCGTCGGTCATGCCGAGCTTCGCGGCGGCCTTGGGCGAAACGTCCACTATGCGTCCCTTGGCGTAAGGACCGCGATCATTGACTTCGACGCGCACTGACTTGCCGGTCTCCTTGTTCGTCACCTTGGCGGTGGTCCCGAGCGGGAGGGTGCGACTGGCCGCGGTCAGGTCCGCGGGATCGTGCGGCTCGCCGCTGGCGGTTTCCTTTCCGGCGAATTCTGGTCCGTAGTACGAGGCGGTTCCGCTTTGCGCCGGGGGAAGCTTGGGCGCGCCGGCGGACTGGGTCGGCTGTGGCTGCGGCCGCCCACAGGCGCCAAGCCACCCCACGGCCGCGAGAACGGCCAGGCTCGCGTAACACCGGTTCATCATCGCGCGTCAACGCCAGTCGCGCGACGTCGATCCCTTCTAAGGTTAATAAGAACGGCCGTGGCCCTGGGCGCGAACACTCCGGACTGGATGGCGAAGGCCGAGCGGGCGGCGCGGCGGCTGCGGGCGACCACCGCCGGCTCGCGCGGCGCCGCCCATTCGGTCTATCTGATCCTTCTGCACGACCCGCGGCGGGCGGAGCCCTGGGGTCTTTACGTCGGCCAGACCTCGCGCGACCCGGATGTGCGTTTCGATCAGCACAAGGCGGGCTACAAGGCGAGCGGCGCGGCCCGCCGGTTCGGCGTCCGCCTGCTACCCGCGCTCACGGCGCACCTCAATCCGATGCGCGCGTGGGAGGCGCTGGAGATCGAGGCCGCGCTGGCCGACGAGCTCGCCCGCGCGGGCGTCCCCTGGGTCGAGGGCGGGCACTGATCGCCCGACGTCGCCATGGCCAAAGCCCGGGCAAGAGCGCATGCTCTGGCGTCGGGGGTGGGCGTGCGAGGACGACCATGGACGAAACCGGCGTTGCGCAACTTCATCGAGTGACCCACGAGAGCGCCGTCCACGCGGCCCTGCTGATGGACCTGCTCCGGATGGTCGCCCAGGCCGATCCTCAGGCCTATCGGCGTCAGATGGCTCAGGCCGAGCGCGACCTGCACGACGGCTGCGGCGTGGGAAGTCCGCAGGCCCGCCACGTGCTTGAGCAGCGGCTGGCCTTCCTGCGTTCGGTGCAGTTGCAGGTAGACCGCGAGCCGGCCGCGGCCGAGGCAGGCTAGCTCTAGCCGGTCGCCGCCGCCGGCGAACCCATCTGCGGCTGGACGGCCAGCAGGGTCTCGATGGTGCTGCAGAGGGTGCGCAGGTCGATGGGCTTGGCGACGTGGGCGTCCATGCCCGCCGAGACGTATTCCGCCACCTGATGCGACATGGCGTTGGCGGTGAGCGCGATGATCGGAACCCGCAGGCGCCCGGTCCGCGCCTCCTCCTTGCGGATCGCGCGCGCCGCCTGAATGCCGTCGACCTCGGGCATCTGGATGTCCATCAGGATCAAATCGAAGTCGTTGGCGGTCCAGGCCTCCAGGGCTTGCGCCCCGTTTTCGACGATGGTCGGATCCACCCCGACTTCGGCCAGTAGGGTCTTGAGCACCAGCTGGTTCACGGGATTGTCCTCGGCGGCCAGCACCCGCAGCGCGCCCGGGTCGCCTTCGAGGCCGGCGGTCTCGCCCGGCGAGGGCGGGTCCTGCATCTCGGCGTGGTCCGCGACCCTCGGCAGCGGCAGGCTCACGATGAAGCGCGCGCCGCGGCCGGGCTCGCTCTCAGCCGTGATAGAGCCGCCCATCAGCCCGCAAAGGTCGCGGCAGATTGCGAGCCCCAGGCCCGTGCCGCCGTAGCGCCGGGTGGACGAGGCGTCGGCCTGCTCGAATTTGCCGAAGATGCGCGCGAGCTGAGCCGGCTCCATCCCGATGCCGCTGTCGGCGACCACGAGGCGGATGCCGTCGGCCGCATCCGGCGCGATGCCGACGCGAACCTCGCCCCGCTCGGTGAACTTCACCGCATTGGAGATCAGGTTGTAGAGCACCTGACGGATTCGGGTGGGATCGCCGAGATAGACCCCGGCGTCCGGATCGACCGCCAGCTTCAAGTCCAGCCCCTTCTCGACCGCCAGCGGCTTGAAGGAGGCGTACGCGCCCTGAGCCAGTTCGGCCAGGTCGAACTCTATCTGCTCCAGTTCCAGCTTGCCGGCCTCGATCTTCGACAAGTCCAGGACGTCGTTGAGAATGGCCAGCAGCGACTCGCCGGACTTGCGGATCACCTCCAGCTTGGCGCGCTGGTTCTGCGTGAGGCCGGGATCGACTGCCAGCGCCTGAGCCATGCCGAGGATGCCGTTGAGGGGCGTGCGGATCTCGTGGCTCATGGTGGCCAGGAACGCGCTCTTGGCCTCGCTCGCCGCCTCCGCCTGAGCCTTGGCGCCCTTCAGCGTCTCGAGCTCCTCCGCGCCGGAGGCGGCTTCGCTCAACTGCACCGCGCGCATCGCCGCATCGCCGCGGGTCAGCGTCGGCCGCGTCCAGCGCGCCCGCTCGGGAGGGCGAAGGTCCTGCAGCATGCGCCAGGCGGCCAACCCCGCCGCCAGGGCCGCGAACAACTGGGCGAGGTCACGCATCCCGAACAGCGCCGGAAACAGCAATGGGCTCAGGAAGGGTCCGGCGACCGCCGGCATGGCGGCGATGATCAGCGGCGGTGACCGCTCCCGGCGCAACACGACATACGCCAGCAGCGCGGCGAAATAGGTCATGGCGTACTGACCGGCGCGGTCGCTGTAGGCGCAGAAGATGAAGCCCGGAAACACCCAGACGTTGGTCAGCAGGAGGCGAACGCCCGCCGTGGCCCACGCCCGGGCGGACGACAACGGTTCACCTTCGACCACCGGCCTGGCCAGCCAATAGAGCGTCGCCTCCATGGCGGCGGCCACCACCAGCCAGGCGAACGCCGCGCGCCAGTCCGCCGCCAGGCCGACCACGAGGCCGACCAGCATCGCCGCCGCGAACCGGAGCGGGGCTTCGCGGTGCTCGCGGGCGGCGGCGCTCAGAAAGCGCTCGTCGAACCAATGCTCCAAGGCGTCCCACCTCGTAGGCCAGCGGATCGGCGATCTTCGCCCGCGCATGATTGGGACGCGATGAACCGACAAGGTGAACGGCGCAGTGACGATCGGCGCGCCGGGCCGGCTCGGACGCCTGCAGTTCAGACCGTATTAGAAGGTTTCCCGCACTCTTCCCGCAAGGAAGGAGGCGCGGAGAACGTGCAGGACCTCAGGGAGGATCGGGAACAGTCGGCGCGCGCTGGGAGCGCTGCGCAGCCTCGCTTCCGCTTCCCGGGATTCCGGCGCCTGCGCACGCGCCTGACACTTCACTCGGTTGCGCTCTTCGCCTTGGTGCTGAGCGGCATCCTCGCCGCCGTTCACGTTTCGATCGAGCGCAACGCCGAGCGCGTGGTGAGCCAGGAGCTTTCCGCCAGCGCCGTGGTGTTCGACCGCGTCTGGCAGCTGCGCAACGCTCAGCTTCAGACCAGCGCCGCCCTGTTGGCGCGCGACTTCGGCTTTCGCGCCGCCGTGGCGACCCATGACCAGGCGACCATTCGATCGGCGCTGCAGAACCTGCGCCGCCGGGTCGGCATGCAGCTCGGCTTCGTGGTGGACGGCGAGGGCGGCGTGCTGGCCGCGGAAGGCGAAGGCGCGGTCGCCGCCGCGACGACCTGGCTCCGCGAGGCTCGGGCCGAGGACGAGGGCGACGGCGTGCTGCTCACACCGGCAGGTCCGTATCAGGCCGTCTCCGCGCCGGTGCTGGCGCCGCTGCCGATCGGCGAGGTCGTGTTCGCCACGCCTCTCGACGGGCGCGAACTGGCCGAGCTGGTGCGTCTCTCGCCCATCCAGTTCCGCGCGACCGTCATCGTCCGTTCGCAGGACGGGCGTTGGCTGCAAGGCGCCGAGGGGCTTTCGCCGCAGGAGCTGGCGCACGCGGCCGCGGTGCTGGGATCCGACGCCGGCGCCCATCCGAAGGCGCGCAAGATCGGGACGTGGATCGAGGTGGTGCGGCCGCTGAACACCGTCGGCCCGGCGCACGCCGCGCTCCTCCTGCGTTATCCCCTGAGTGAGGCGCTGGCCCCCTATCGCGGCGTGCTCGCCCTGGTGCTCCTGTTCGGGGGCGCGGGCCTGGGCCTGCTCGCCGCCGGCGCCTTCGTCGTGGCCGAGCAGGTCACCCGTCCGATCGCGGCGCTCAGCGACGCCGCCGAACGCCTCCAGGCGGGCGGGCACGGACTCGTCACCGTCGCCGGCCGAGACGAGATCGCAGCGCTGGGCTTAAGTTTCAATCGCATGGCCGAGGGCATCGCACGGCGCGAGACGGCCCTTGAACGGGCCCGCGACGAGGCGGAGGCCGCCAACCGCGCCAAGAGCGAATTCCTGGCCAACATGAGCCACGAAATTCGCACGCCGCTGAACGGGGTGCTCGGCATGGCCCAAGTGATGGCCATCGAGGCCGCCGACGAGATCCAGGCCGGAAGGCTGAGGGTCATCAAGGAGTCGGGCGAGAGCCTGCTGGCCATCCTCGACACCATCCTCGACCTCTCCAAGATCGAAGCCGGCCATCTGCCCGTGGAAACGCAAGATTTCGATCTCGCCGAGGCCGTCCGGCTGACGGCGGAGCCCTTCGCCTCGCTCGCCGCCGGCAAGGGCCTGGCGTTCGAAGTGGAGATCGCGCCCGAAGCCCGCGGCTGGCGCCGCGGCGACCCCCTTCGCCTGCGCCAAGTGCTTTCCAATCTCGCCTCCAACGCCGTCAAGTTCACCGACGCGGGGCGGATCCGCCTCTGCGTGCGTGCGATCTCCGAGACCGTGCGGTTCGAGGTTTCGGACACCGGCATGGGCATCCCCGCCGACCGGGTGGATGATATCTTCGAACGCTTCGCCCAGGTGGACGGCTCGAGCACCCGCCGGTTCGGGGGGACGGGCCTGGGGCTCGCCATCTGCCGCGAGCTCGTGGGCCTGATGGGCGGAGAACTCGGCGTCGAGAGCCAGCTGGGCCGGGGGTCCACCTTCGCCTTCGACCTGCCGCTCGCGCGCGTCGAGCCCGCCGAAGCCGCGCCTTCCGCCGCCCGCGGAGGGGCGCCGGGCCTGCGCATCCTCGCCGCGGAGGACAACGAGACCAACCGGCTGATCCTGGCGGCCCTCCTGCAGCCGGCGGACGTCGACCTCACCTTCGCCGCCGACGGGATCGAGGCCGTCGAAGCCTTCGCCGCGGGCGCCTTCGATCTCGTGCTGATGGATATTCAGATGCCGAGAATGAACGGCGTCGAAGCCGTGCGCGCCATCCGCGCACGCGAGCGGGGCCGGCGCACGCCGATCCTGGCGCTGTCGGCGAATGTCATGCGCCATCAGGTCGAGGAGTACCTGGCGGCCGGCATGGAAGGCGTCGTCGCCAAACCGATCCAGGCCGAGGTCCTGTTCAAGGCCATCGAAGCCTCCCTCGCCGGCACCCGCACGGAGCCTCGCGATGACGCAGCCAGCGCCTGACCCTTTCCGCGGACTGCTGGCGCTTCTGGCCGCCCTGGCGCTCGGCTTGGCCGGCCGGAGCCCGGCGCACGCCGCCGACCTGCAGGTGAAGGTGGTCGGCGCGCGTGGGCAGCCCGTAGCCGACGCCGTTGTCATGGCGCACCGTCCGGGCGCAGCCGCCGGTCCGATCCGGTTTTCCTGGCCGATGGTCGTCGAACAGCTGCACATGCAGTTTCGGCCGTTCGTCCTGATCGCGCCTGTCGGGGCGGAAGTCGCCTTCCCCAATCACGACCCGTTCCAGCACCACGTTTATTCCTTCTCGCCGGCGAAGACCTTCGAACTGAAGCTCTATGGCCACGACGAGACGCGGCGCGTCCGCTTCGACCGGCCGGGCGTCATCTCGCTCGGCTGCAACATCCACGACGACATGACCGGCTTCATCCGCGTGGTCGACACGCCCTGGGCCGCCAAGACCGACGCCAGCGGACTGGCGGTGATCCGCGGGCTCCCGGCCGGGGCCAGCCGCCTGACCGTTTGGCACCCCTATCTGCGGGGCGGCCGCGACCTCGTTCGCGAGATCGCCGTCCCCGCCGCGGGTACCGCACTGACCATCTCCGTGGACCTCAAAGCGGCGCCCATGCGGCGCGGGACCTACTAAAAGATGCGCGCGCGAGGCCTCTTCGCCGCAGCGCTCGGACTGGCGGCCGCGGCGGGTCCTGGCGGCGCCTGGGCGCAGGAGGCGGTCTTCGGCCGCGACACTCTGCACGGGATGGCGGAGGTCCGCCTGGCCGCCGCGGACGGCGAACGCAGCTGGCTCGCCGCGGGCTTCGGCAAGGCCGCCATCCGCGGCGAGGGCTGGCGGGTCAAGCCCGCCTTCAGCCAGGCCGTCGTGGAATGGAAGCCGCGCTTCAGCTTCGCCGTGAGCGCCGTGGTCAGCGCCCAGTGGCAGGACGACGTCCATCCCAGACTGGATCTCAACGAGGCCTATCTGAAGCTGAGAGCGCCCCCGAGCCGGGCCGGCCGCCTTTCCGCACGCGTGGGCTATTTCTATCCGCCGGTGTCGCTGGAGCACGAAGGCGTCGGCTGGACCACGACGGAGCTGCTCTCGGCTTCGGCGTTGAACAGCTGGATCGGCGAGGAGGTCAAGGTCGGCGGCGTCGAAGCGAGCTATCAGACGCGCCTCGGCGATCATGAGCTTACGGCCACTGGAGCCCTGTTCGGCTGGAACGACACCTCGGGCACGCTTGTCAGCTTCCGCGGCTGGGCCCTGCACGGCGTCCGGGCCGGGGTGAGGACCGAATTCGAGCTGCCGCCGCTCACGCGATTCCTGCGGCCGCGCCAGGCGGACGAGACCTACCCGAGCTGGGAGATCGACCACCGCGTCGGCTACTACGGACGCCTGGAGTGGCGACCGCCTGCGCCGCTGACGGTGGACGTGTTCCACTATGACAACCGCGGCGACCGCATCGGCGCGCGCGACCTGCAGTGGGCCTGGGAGACCCGGTTCACCACCCTCTCGGCCAACTGGGCGCCGGACCAGGCCACCCGCATCAAGGCCCAGGCGCTCGATGGCCGCACCTGGATGGGCTATCCCTTCCCGGAGGTCTGGGTCGACGTCGGATTTCGCGCGGCCTACCTGATGGGCGCGCGCGACCTGGGCCGGGGGACTCTGAGCGCGCGATACGACGTCTTCGAGACTCGCGACCTCACCCGCGCCGACCTCCCGGCGGCTGACGAGAGCGGCTGGGCGCTGACCGGCGGCTGGCGCCAGCCGCTGACCGGCTGGGCTGATCTCTTCCTCGAAGCGCAGCGGATCCAGAGCAAGCGGCCGGCCCGCGCTCTGGCCGGTGACGCCGCCAAGCAGACCGAAAGCATCCTGCAGAGCGCCGTGCGCCTCCATTTCTGAGGCGAGTATTCTTCGCGTTGGCGCCCATTCTTCGCATTGGAACACTGGGCCGCGCGTGCCACCTTCGGTCGCAAACCTGGGAGGAGGCGCATGGCCGACGACGACCTCGAGCCGACGTCGCGCAGCGTGCTCGTGATCCGGCTCGCCATCGGCCTGGCCCAGGGGCTCGTGCTCTACGCGCTCACGAGATGGCGCTCGGCGCCGGAGCCGCTGGCGGGCGCGCTGATGCTGACTGCGGGCCTGGTCCCGATCGCGGCGCTGGGCGCGCTTGGCCGGTTTCGGCGCGCCGCCTTCTGGGCTTGGCTTGCGGCGGCCTGCGCGATCACCGCCGGGCTGGGCGCCTATGACCGGTTCGTCGCCATCGAGGACGGACGCTGGCCCTGGCCGCCGATGGTCATTGCGGCGGCGAGCGCCCTTTTCATCCTCCATCAGCTGATCGCTGCGGCCGAGGCGGACGGACGCTGGCGCGCCGCGTACGGGCGCTACTTCGACGACGGCTGGAAGGATGCGGTGCGGGTGGCCTTGTCGGCGCTGTTCGTCGGGGCGCTCTGGATCCTTCTGCTGCTGGGCGCCGAACTCTTCCACCTGATCGGGCTGAACGCCTTCCGCGAGCTGATCCGCAAGCCCTGGTTCGCCTACCCGGTGACCACCCTCTTCTACGCCATCGCCATCCACCTGACGGACGTGCGCGCCAACCTGGTGCGCGGGGCGAGGATGCTGGCGCTCAGCCTGCTTTCCTGGCTGTCGCCGGTGCTCACCTTGCTCACCGGCGCCTTCCTCGCGGCTCTGCCCTTCACGGGCCTCCAGCCCCTGTGGGCCACGCGCTCGGCGACCGGCATTCTGTTGTTCGCCTGCACGGCCCAGATCCTGTTGAACAACGCCGCCTACCAGGAGGGCGAGCGTCCGGGATTTCCGCCCGCGGTGCTCAAATGGTCGACCCGCGCCGCGGGCGTGGTGCTGGCGCCGCTGGCGGCGATCGCCATCTACGGCCTTGCGCTTCGGATCGGGCAGCATGGCCTCTCGCCCGACCGCATCTTCGCCGGCGTCGGCCTGCTGATCGCCGCCTGCTATGGGTCCGGCTACTTCTGGGCGGCGCTGTCGCGCGGGCCGTGGATGCAGCGGCTCGAGACCACCAACTGGATCTCCGCCCAGGTGGTCGTCGCGCTGCTGCTGCTGGTTTTCTCGCCCGTGTTCGACCCGGCCCGCATCTCGGTCCAGGACCAGCTGCGGCGGCTCTCGTCCGGCCGCGTCGCGCCGCAGGCGTTCGACTACGCCTTTCTGCGCTTCAAGGCCGGCCGGTGGGGCCGAGACGCGCTGAGCGACCTCGCCGCCGGCAAGGGACCCGCCCGCGGTGAGGCCGTCGTCCGCCTGGCCCAGGCTCAACTTCGGGCGCAACGGCCGTGGGAGCCCTTGCCGCCCAGCCCGCAGGAGCGAGCGGCGCGGATCCAGGCTGTGAACGGTCCGCTGCCCGCGGACTTCCTCGGTCAGCCGTGGCCTTCGGAGCAGGATCCCGGCCGCAACTGCGCGCCTGGGGGGGCGATCTGCCTCGCGCTGATGGGCGAACTGGACGCCGCGCCGGGACCTGAGGTGATCGTCTTCAGTCCGCAGGGCCGGGTCTATGGAAAGCGCGGCGGACGGTGGGCCGAGATCGGCGACCTTGCCGGGCCGGTGTGCGCCGCCGACGCGCAAGCGCTGAAGCAGGGGCGCTTCAGGTTCGAAAAGCCCGCGCTCCGGGCCGACCTGACGATCGGTGATCGCCGCCTGGCGTTCGCCGAATCCGCGCCTTGCCCGACGCCGACGCCAACGCCGACGCCGACGCCGACGCCGACGAAAAAACCGAAATGAATGACACCGGTCGAGCGCGCTCTAACGCGCGAGCGACATCCAGCCGAAGATGATGAGCGCCCAGAGCGAAGACGCCAGGCCAAAGATGATCGCGGCGCAGGCCCAGCCCGGCAGGGTCTCGCTGGATCGCAGCGTTTCCGCCTCGGCGGGGGCGTCGGTCACAAGAATGTCGCGCAGCCGGCGCGACGCTCGCACCTTCCGTGCGGTGTCTGCGGCGCGAGCGACTTCTGCGGTCAGGTCCGTCACGACTGCTTCCCTCCAGGGGACCACACTCAACCCGCACGCGAGTCGCTTCAACTCGCCTGAGGCCCAATTTAGGCCACATTTTTACAACCCCCACGCTTAATGGGAGGTGGATAAATCGCGTCTGACGATTCTGTCGCACCCTGGCCCGCGCGGCGGCGGAACAGCCTGGGCCGCCAGGAATTGAACGCTCCGGGCGGATGCTCGCGGGGGCGGATGCTCGCGACTTGCGCCGCCCGGCCAAATTCGTTTGAACGCTAACGATCGGCCCGGGACATGGCGGCCGCCGATCAGCGTGTTGCAGGGCAGACCGCCACATGCGGGACACAAATCAGGCGCCGACGAAAGGCGCCGAGCTGAGCTTCCTGGCCGGCGGCGGCGAAATGGGCGCGCGGATCCGCGTCTATGACTGGGGGGCCACGCCGCTTGGCCCGGCGGATGGATGGCCACACAGCCTGCGCACCGCCGTCCGCATCATGCTGACCTCCCGCCAGCCGATCTGGATCGGCTGGGGCCCGCAGCTCATCTATCTCTACAACGACGCCTATCAGTCGATCATCGGCGGCAAGCATCCCTGGGCGCTCGGCCGCCCGACCGCCGAGGTCTGGCGCGAGATCTGGCCTGAGATCGGGCCGATGCTCGCCACGGCCATGGAGGGCGTCGAGGGCACCTATGTCGAAGAGCAGCTCCTGATCATGGAGCGCAACGGCTATCCCGAAGAGACCTACTACACCTTCTCCTACAGCCCGATCCCCGACGACGACGGCGCGCCGGGCGGGATCATCTGCGCCAACACCGACGATACCCAGCGGGTGATCGGGGAGCGGCAGCTGGCGGCGCTTCGGGAACTGGCGGCGGAGACCGTCGACGCGCGGACCTGGAGCCAAGTCTGCAAGCGAAGCGTCGAGACCCTGGCGCGCAATCCGCGCGACGTCACCTTCGCCCTGCTCTACATGGCGCCCCCGGAGTCGCCGACGCTCGAACTGGCGGCGGCCGCGGGCGTGGTCCCGGGCGCCGCGGGCGCGCCGCAAGCCCTGGCCGTCACGGCGAAGGATCCATGGCCGGCGGCTCAGGTCATGGCCGACCATGAACTGCGCGTCGTGGCGCTTGCCGAGGTCATGGGCGCGGCGGCGCCCGGCGGGACATGGGAGCGCTCCAGCGCTCAGGCCGCGGTGCTGGCCATTCCACCCTCGGGCGAAACCGGGCGCTCGGGGTTGCTGGTGCTGGGGCTCAATCCGTTCCGCCTCCTCGACGAGGCCTATCGCGGCTTCCTCGGCCTGGTGGCCGGCCAGATCGCCGCGGCGGTGGCGAGCGCCGACGCCTACGAGGAAGAGCGCCGGCGCGTGGAGGCCCTGGCCGAGCTCGACCGGGCCAAGACCGCCTTCTTCTCCAACGTCAGTCACGAGTTCCGCACGCCGCTCACCCTGATGCTCGGGCCGCTCGAGGAGGTCCTGTCCGAGCACGTCGACGCCGCGCATGCGCGCGAACAGGTGGAGATCGCCCACCGCAACGGGCTTCGCCTGCTGCGCCTGGTCAACAGCCTGCTCGACTTTTCGCGCATTGAGGCTGGACGGGCGCGCGCCGTCTACCGGCCCACCGACCTCGGCCGGTTCAGCGCCGAGATCGCCTCGAGCTTCCACTCGGCGATCGAAAAGGCCGGCCTGAAGCTCAAGATCGACTGCGAGCCCCTGCCCCACCCGGTCCACGTGGACGGGGAGATGTGGGAGAAGGTCCTCCTCAACCTGATTTCCAACGCCTTCAAGTTCACACTCGATGGGCAGATCGGCCTTTCCGTCGCCTCGTCCAGCGACGGGCGAACGGCCCTGGTCACGGTCAGCGACACGGGCATCGGCATCCCGCAGGACGAGATTCCGAAGCTCTTCGAGCGGTTCCACCGCGTGGAAGGCGCTCAGGGCCGCAGTTTCGAAGGCAGCGGCATCGGCCTGGCGCTGGTGCACGAGCTGGTGAGCCTGCACGGCGGCGAGATCTCCGTGGAGAGCGCCCCTGGACGCGGAACGGCCTTCACCGTCGCGCTGCCCTACGGACGGCGGCATCTGCCTGACGATCAGGTGCGGGAGGAGGCCGAGGCGCCGCCGCCCGCCGTCTCCCGCGCCCGTGAATATGTCGACGAGGCGCTCCGCTGGATCGCCGACACCGATCCCGCGGCCGCTCAGCCGGCCGCCGCCGACGGCCCGCACGGCGGCGTCAGCAGCGGCGTTGGCAAGCGGGTTCTGCTCGCCGACGACAGCGCCGACATGCGCGGCTACGTCGCTCGCCTGCTGGAGGCGCAGGGCTATGCGGTGCTGGAGGCCGGCGACGGCGAGGCCGCACTGGCGGTCGCCCAGGCCGCGCCGCCCGACCTGATCCTGACCGACGTGATGATGCCGAAGCTGGACGGCTTCGGCTTTCTGCGAGCCATCCGCGCCGAGCCCACGCTCGCGGGCGTTCCGGTCATCATGCTGTCTGCGCGCGCCGGCGAGGAGGCCAAGGTCGAGGGCCTCGAGGCCGGGGCCGACGACTATCTGATCAAGCCGTTCGCGGCGCGCGAGCTGCTGGCCCGGATCAACGCCAACATCCAGATGGCCGAGGTTCGCCGCGAGGCCAACCGCGCCGTCTTCCAGAGCGAACAGCGCCTGCTGATCTCCCAGGACCGGCTCTCGCTGGCGCTGTCGACCGGTCGCGTGTCGGTGTTCGAATGGGACTTCGACGCGCAGCGGCTGGCGATCCAGGGGCCGCTCGCCGCCATCGCGGACGCGCCGCCGGAAAAGGTCGCCGAGGGCCTTCCGCTCGACGCCTACGCCCGCACCGCGCACCCCGAGGACCGGGAACGCGTGATGGCGGTGGTCAAGGAGGCGGTGGAACGGGGCTCTCCGTATGAGGTGGAGTACCGGATCGGCGCGATCGAGGCTCCACGCGTGGTCATCGCCCGCGGCAAGGTCGAGCAAAACGCGTCTGGGGCGCGGCAGATCACCGGGGTGATGATCGACGTGACCGAGGAGCGCGCCGTGAGCGCCGAGCTCGTCGATCAGACCCGCGCTCTGCAGATCCTCAACCGCGCCGCGGCGGCGATCTCCGGCGACCTCGACCTTGACCGGGTGGTGCAAACGATCGTCGACGCCGGCGTCGAGGTGACCGGCGCGCAGTTCGGAGCCTTCTTCTACAACGTCACCGACGCGGCGGGCGAGCGCTACACCCTCTATTCGCTGTCTGGCGCGCCGCGCGAGGCGTTCGCCCGGTTCCCCATGCCGCGCAACACCCAGGTCTTCGCGCCGACCTTCGAAGGCGCCGGCGTGGTGCGCTCCGACAACATCCGCAAGGACCCGCGCTACGGCCGCTCGGCGCCCCACTATGGCCAGCCGAAGGGTCACCTGCCGGTGGTGAGCTACCTGGCCGCGCCGGTGAAGTCGCGCTCCGGGGAGGTCCTGGGCGGGCTGTTCTTCGGCCATGCCGACGAAGGCGTGTTCGATGCCGTTTCCGAGGAACGCATCGTCGGCCTGGCCGCCCAGGCCGCGGTGGCCATGGACAACGCCAACCTGTTTCAGGCCGTCCAGCGGGAGCTGGCGCAACGCGCCCGGGCCGAGGCCGAACTGCAGGCGCTCAACGCCAGCCTCGAAGAGCGGGTCGCCGAAGAGGTCGCCCAGCGCGCCCAAGCCGAGGAGGCGCTTCGCCAGGCGCAGAAGATGGAGGCGGTAGGCCAGCTCACCGGCGGGGTGGCGCACGACTTCAACAACCTGCTGACGGTGATCATCGGCGGCCTGGACACCATCCGGCGCGCCCGACCGGAAGACGAGGCGCGGATCCGGCGCGCGGTGGACATGGCCCTGCAAGGCGCGCAGAGGGCGGCCAACCTGACCACCCGGCTCCTGGCCTTTTCCCGCCGCCAGCCGCTGCAGCCCAAGCCGCTCGATCTCAACCACCTGGTGCGGGACATGACCGACCTGCTGCACCGCAGCCTCGGCGAGCAGGTGGAGCTGGAGGGCGTGCTGGCGCCCCGGCTCTGGACCATCGAGGTCGACCAGAACCAGCTGGAAGCCGCCATCCTCAACCTCGCGGTCAATGCGCGCGACGCCATGCCGGACGGCGGCAAGCTCACCATCGAGACGGCCAATACCGCGCTCGATGAGACCTACGCCGCGCTCGACGCCGAGGTGGTGCCCGGCCAGTACGTGATGGTCAGCGTCAGCGACACCGGCGCAGGCATGTCCAAGGATACGCTAGGCCGCGCTTTCGAACCCTTCTTCACCACCAAGGAGGTCGGGCGCGGGACGGGTCTGGGACTTTCCATGGTCTACGGCTTCGTCAAGCAGTCCGGCGGCCACGTCACCATCTACAGCGAGGTGGGCCACGGCACGGCGGTCAAGCTGTACTTCCCGCGCTATCTCGGCGGGACCCCCCGCGAGGAGCGCTTCGCCGACCTCTCGGCCCCGCGCGGGAGCAAGGACGAGATCGTGCTCCTCGTCGAAGACAACGACGACGTGCGCGCCTACAGCGCCGCGATTCTCTCGGAGCTTGGCTACGGCGTGCTGCAGGCTGCGCACGCCGAGAGCGCGCTCGCCATCCTGCGATCGAACCAGAGAATCGACCTGCTCTTCACCGACGTCGTGCTTCCCGGCCCGAGTGGCCGGGTGTTGGCCGACACCGCCAAGACGATCCGTCCAGACCTGAAAGTGCTCTTCACGACCGGCTATTCGCGCAACGCGATCGTTCATCACGGCCGCCTGGACGCCGGGGTGCAGCTGATCACCAAGCCCTTCACCTACGAGCAGCTGGCCACTCGGGTGCGCGACCTGCTCGATCGCGAAGGCGCGGTGGAGGCCTAGAGCCCTGTAAGCCCCCTCAGCGGCGAGACCTGGCCGTCGGCCATCGTCCCCACGACGGCTGCGGCTGGCGGCGGGCCGCGAGCCCCGTCAGGCGACCGGCAAAGTCGCCAGGAGCACAAGACCCGCCGCGACGACGGCGAGGCTGCTCATCAGCGCGGCGAGCGCCCAGGCCGAAGGCCTTCCCGCCGCACCGTCAAAGCGCCAGTCGCCCATGGTCTCGATCCCGTGCTCAACTTGGAGCCCAGGGTGTCGCGACCAAGCTGAACGCTCTTTGAATATGGCGGGAAGAATTCGTTAGCCAATCGCAACCGGGGTGGGCGCCCCCGAAAACGAAGAAGGCAGCCTCCAAGGCTGCCTCCCACGCGCCGCTCGCGGCTGCGGCCCCCGCCGCCCCGGACGGCTGCACGGCCGTCCGTTCACCGCGCACCTTAGCCGGGCGGCGGCTGTGGACAAGAGACTCTTGGTTAGGGATGCCCCGAATTGGCCACTGCGCGGGCTTTTGCGCAACACAATGACCCCTGAGGTTACGGGCGTCGGCGGTCCTCGCTCCTTGACACCAATCGCCCCCCAGCTCCAGGGGCAAGGGTCCGCCGGCTCCTCCCCCCCTTACTCGCCGTGAACCTCGATCGTTTCACCCCGGCCAGGCTTGGCTGGGCGCATGACCAGGATCAGCGGGGTGATGGCGAGGGACAACACGCACATCCAGAAGAAGATTCGATCGTAGGCGATCATCGCTCCCTGGCGCGTCACCTCGGCGTTCAGCGCCGGCAGGCCGCCGGCGCCGCTGAAGATGTCCGGCAACGCCCAGGAAATCAGCGGGTCGGTGTGGACGATGCGGGACACGAGCGCTTCATGCGCCGCGGCGCTCTCGCGGACCGTCGAGGCCTGCACCATGGAGATGCCGAATGCGCCGCCAACGCTGCGGAACACGCTGTTGACCATCGCCCCCTCGTTGCGCAACTCGGGCGCCAAGGTGGCGAAGGTGATCACCGCTGTAGGGTTGAAGAGCAGCGCCTGACCGACCCCGCCCAGAAATCCGGACAACCGGAGCGGCGTATCGGTCATAGCCAGATCGAAGCCGCTCATGATCCAGTATGAAGCGACCGTGATGACCATGCCCATCAGCATGGTGGGCCGAGCCCCGAAACGGCTGGCGAACATCGGCGCCGCCATGAAGCCGAGAACCGAGCCGACGCCTCGGGGGGCCGTGACGAGCCCGCTCTGCAGGGCGGAATAGCCCAGGAGCTGCTGCATCATCGTCGGCAACAGGGCGGTCGACGCCATCATGATCGCCATGAACAGCACCAGCACCATCGATCCACTAAGGAAGTTGCGATCCGTCAGCAGGGCGCGCGACAGGTAGGGGTTCTTCGCCGTGAAGGTCTGCACCGCGAAGACGTAGAGGGCGCACAGCGCCACGACGGCCTCCACGCAGATCTCGCGGGAGTCGAACCAATCGCGGCTCGGGCCGCGGTCGAGCATGAGTTGAAGCATGGCGATGAAAATGATCAGCGCGCTCAGCCCCAGCGGATCCGATATGGCGCCCGGTCGCGGCTTGTCCTTCGGCATGCCTGCGTAGAGGCAGATCGCGCCGAGGACGCCGAAAGGCAGGTTCACGTAGAAGACCCAGCGCCAGGAAACGGCGTCGGTGAGATAGCCACCGACGGTCGGCCCCAGCACCGGCGCGGCCGTGACGACGGCGGCCCACACCGCGATCGCCTGGGCTCTGAGGCGCAGCGGCCAGAGATCGATCATGGCCGATTGGGACATCGGGATCAGCGACGCGCCGGCCACGCCCTGCAAAAAACGGAAGGCGACCATCTCCGCCAGACTGGTGGCCGCCCCGCAGAGCATGGACATGACCACGAAGCCGACCGACGAGATCATCAACAGCCACTTGCGGCCGATCCGATCGGCCAGCCAGCCGCTGAGCGGCACCGTGATCGCCGTGCCGACCATGTAGGAGGTGAGCACCCAGGTCACCTGCTCCGGCGACGCCGACAGGTTCCCCTGCATATGCGGCAAGGCCACGTTCGCGATGGTCATGTCGATCGTGACCATCAGCGTGACCACCATCAGCCCGACCGTCGCCGTAGCGAGTTCGGCCACGCTCTTCTGTCGGCTCATCTTCCGCGTCCTCCCCATACGACCGTAGGATGCCTTAGCCGGAAGCGGAAGGTTGCGCCCGAGCTCGTTCCGAGGGTCGCCCTGTCGACCCCGGCCGCGATGATCTGGGAGAAATTGCGGCGCCGGGGCGCACGTTAACTTCACACCGTGGCTGGAAATCCCCACCTTCGCCTTTGGCGCGAAATTCTGGCGCCGTTCATGCCAGTGACAAGGAACCTGAGCTGTTATTGTTCGTAGATGAAACAGCAGGGCTGAGCGGTTTCGAAAGTCGGCTCATTGTGGGCCGCAACCGCACGGAAACTGGTGGGGATTGATTGCATGTCACCGTCTCTAAGCGTCGTCGCCGATAACAACGCCAAGGTCGCTCCGAAGGTCGAGACCGTCGCGCAACGCATCCGCCGGCTGCAGACCGAAGCACGCCAGCTGGCGAAGGATCACATCAAGGCGCTCAGCGCCGCGATGGTCGAGGTCGAAACCCTGGCGGCCGAGATCGCCGAGGGCGGCGACGCCTATCCGCCCGGCGTCCGCGACCTGGCCCGCCGCCTGGTCGAAGATTGCGAAGCTCGCGTCCAGACCCTCGAAGCGATCGTCGCCCGCACGACGGCCTGAGGACGGCGAGAACGTCTCTCCCGCAAGCCCGCTGAGCTGAGGCCGCCGTCCCGGACGGGGGCCGCGGCCGGCGGCGGGCGGCCGGTGTTCAAGATCAATGGCGCGGCCGAGCGGCCGCAGGCTGATCCGAGTCGACGCGCTGATCCCCCGCGTCCTCGTGGCCCTCCGCTCGGCCGGGCCGATTCACCCTTTCCGTTCACCGTGGCTCAGTTCACCAGACCCCGGAATTCGGGGCTCCGCCGCAGCCAGGCGGCGGCGTAGCCGCATACCGGGGTGATCTTCAGCCCTTTGTCGCGGGCGTCGGCGGCCAGCGCCGCCATCAGCCGTCCCGCGGCCCCGGTCCCGCGCAGCTCCGGCGGGGCGAACACATAGTCCACGAACAGCCGGTCGCCCTGCAGGCGGTAGTCCGCGAAGGTCGTGGCGTCGCCCTCGTCCATCTCGTAGCGCGACCGTTGCTGGTTGTTGCGCAGCTCGCTCATCGGCCTGTCTCCTCTCGCCGCCGCCAAACGGCGGGCCGGCGCGATCGATCCCGCTTTCGTCCGTCGCGCGGGTGCGCGAAGCTCAGGCACAACATGGGAGGTCGTCCACGATGCGCAAAGTCCTCATCGTCGCGCTGTCCGGCGCAGCCTTGCTCGCCGCCTGCGAGAAGAAGCCCGCCCAGGTTCCGCGCGCGCCGGCCCCGCCCGGCTCCGCACCGGCCGCGCAAGCGACCCCGGCCGCGGCCCTTCCGCGGCGCGCGCCTGGCCTTTGGGAGCAGAAGGTCACGAGTGCGGGCCGCACCCAGGCGTCCCAGATCTGCCTCGACGCCGCCACCGAGGCGCGCCTGACCGTGTGGGGCCAGGCCGCCGGCCAGGATCAGTGCAGCCAATCCGAGGTCAGGCCGCGGCCGGGCGGCGGCTGGAGCATCGCCTCCATCTGTAAGATGGACGAGGGCGGCGTCGTCTCGACGCGCGGCGAGGTCACCGGCGACTTCGCCAAGGCCTACCGAATGGAAGCCCAGAACACCATCAGCGGTGCGTCCTCGTCGCTGATGAACGGAACCCACAATATGACCATCGAAGCGGCCTGGAAAGGGCCCTGCCCCGCCGGCCTCAAGGGCGGCGACGTTCTGTTGCCGGGCGGCATGAGGATCAACCTGTTGCAGAATTCTGCGCCTTGATGTCGGCGCCGCGCCTGCGCCTGCGTCCTAGGGCTGCAAGCGCGATCTGAACCGCATGGAGACCTGACATGGCCACCCCCGTCGACGTCACGCCGGAGAACGACCGCGAGCTGGTGATCGCCCGCCGCGTCGCCGCCTCGCCGGAAGCCTGCTTCCGCTGCTGGACCGACCCGAAGCTGATCCCCGAGTGGTTCTGCCCCAAGCCCTGGCGCGCCGAGGTCGTCGCCATGGACGTCCGCCCGGGGGGCGCCAGCCGGTCGATCTTCCACGGGCCGAACGGCGAATCCTTCCCCAACGACGGCGTCTATCTGGAGGTCGTCCCGGGCAGGAAACTGGTCTTCACCGACGCCTTCGCCGAAGGCTGGCGCACGACCGAAAACCCGATGTTCGTCGGCGTGATCACCTTCGAGGACGCCGGGAACGGCGAGACCCTCTACACCGCCCGCGCCCGCCACTGGACCCTCGAGGCCGCCCAGCGGCACAAGGAGATGGGCTTCGAGGAAGGCTGGGGAATCTGCGCCGAGCAGATGGAGGCCCTGGCGAAGACGCTGTGAGCCAAGATCCTCCCGCGCGGAGCGGGGGAGGTGGATCGGCGCGAAGGCGCCGAGACGGAGGGGGCGTTCGAACGCCACGCCAAACGCCCCCTCAATCCGCTTCGCGGACAGCTCCCCCGCGGAGCGGTGGAGCATCTCTTCAGACGTCGTTCCGCACCGTGCGGGCGATGAAGCCGCCGCCCAACACGCGGCTTTCGGCTTCCGGCGCATAGAGCACGCAGGCCTGGCCGGGCGCGACGCCCTCTTCCGGCGTGTCGAATGTGACGCCCGGCGCACCGTCCACCATCGACAGGCGGCCCAGGACCGGCTCGCGAGTCGAGCGCACCCGGGCCAGCACCGGCCGGCCGGCCTCGCACGCCGCCGCGATGGAGGCGCCCCCACCGATCCAGTTGGTCTCCTTGAGGGTGAGCGACCGCGTCAGCAACGCCTCGCGCGGCCCCACCACCACCGCCCGGCGCTCGGCGTCGATGCGGACCACGAACAGCGGATCGCCCACCGCCACGTTCAGCCCGCGCCTCTGGCCGATGGTGTAGCGGGTCACGCCTTCGTGGCGGCCGAGCACCCGGCCGTCCAGGTGGACGATGTCGCCAGGCTCGGCGCCCTGGGGCCGCAGCCGGTCGATGACCGTGGTGTAGCGGCCCTCCGGCACGAAGCAGATGTCCTGGCTGTCCGGCTTCTCGGCCACGGCGAGGCCGAGTTCGGCGGCGGCCGCGCGCACGGCCGGCTTGGGCAGGCCGCCCAGCGGAAAGCGCAGATATTCCAGCTGGTCGGCGGTGGTGGCGAACAGGAAATAGCTCTGGTCGCGCGCAGGATCGGCCGCGCGATGCAGCTCCGGCCCGTCGGGCCCCGCCTGACGGCGGACGTAGTGCCCGGTGGCCATCGCCTCGGCGCCGAGGTCGCGCGCGGTGTCCAGCAGATCGCGGAACTTCACCGTCTGATTGCAGCGCACGCAGGGGATCGGCGTCTCGCCGCGCAGATAGGCGTCGGCGAAGTCCTCCATGACCTGCTGGCGGAACCGGCTCTCAAAGTCGAGGACGTAGTGCGGAATACCGATCGCCTCGGCCGCCGTGCGCGCGTCGTAGATGTCCTGGCCCGCGCAGCAGGCGCCCTTCCTCTGGATCGCCGCGCCGTGGTCGTAGAGCTGCAGGGTGACGCCCACCACGTCATAGCCGGCCCGCGCCAGGACCGCCGCGGTGACGGTGGAATCCACCCCGCCCGACATGGCCGCCACGACGCGCGTCCCGACCGGCAGGCGCACAGCCTCGCGCGCGGCCTCGATCAGGCCGTCGGGGGCGTCGCGCAGCAAGGTCGGGGCGGCCGTCATGCGCGCCTATTTAGCTGCGCAGGCAAGGGTTTGCGAGGGGGCAGGCCGCGCCGACGCTCGGCGGCGTCTGCGCATCGTGCTGTTCCGCTGTTTTGAACACAAAGACCACCAAGGACACGAAGACCACGAAGGCGCCGTGCGGCGGCCTAGGATTGTATCGCATTTTAGGACGGCCAACGGCCGGCGATTTATCGCCCCTGGGGGCTCACTCCATCCCCGGCTTGCCGCGCATGGCCTTGACGCCGCTGCGCTTCGCCTTGCCCTCCAGCCGGCGCTGCTTGGAGGCGTAGGTGGGCTTGGTCTTCTTGCGCGGCGGGGGCGGCGGTTCGGCGGCCTTGCGGACCAGGGCGACGAGCCGCTCGACGGCGTCGGCCCGGTTCATCTCCTGCGAGCGCGAGCCCTGGGCGACGATGACCAGCACGCCCTCCTGGGTCAGGCGCGACCCGGCCAGCCGATAGAGCCGCGCGCGCACGGGCTCGGGCAAGGCCGGCGAGGCGCGCACGTCGAAGCGCAGCTCGACCGCCGTCGAGGTCTTGTTGACGTGCTGCCCGCCGGGCCCGCACGCGCGCACCGCCTTCCAGCCGAGTTCGGCCTCGTTGAGGGCGATGGCGGGCGTTATCTCGATCATCGGCGTCTCATTGCCATGCTTCGCGCCTTCGGGCGACGAGACTGAGCCTCGGAAGTCTCGCTCACCCTTGACCTTTCGGCGAAAAAACGCTTCAGAGCCCGCGCTTTGCCATGCGTTCCGTGACGCGGGCGGGCGGACTTCCTTAAGGTTCAGGAGAACAATCATGCGCGTCTACTACGACCGCGACGCCGACATTTCCCGCATCCTGGACAAGAAGATCGCCATCGTAGGCTACGGCTCGCAGGGCCGCGCTCATGCGCTGAACCTCGTGGACTCCGGCGTGAAGAACGTCGCCATCGCCCTGAAGGCCGGCTCGGCCACCGCCAAGAAGGTCGAGGCTGACGGCCTCAAGGTGATGACTGTCGCCGACGCCGCGGCCTGGGCCGACGCGCTGATGATCCTCGCGCCCGACGAGCACCAGGCGCAGATCTACCGCGACGAAATCGCGCCGAACCTCAAGGACGGGGCCGCGCTCCTGTTCGCCCACGGCCTCAACATCCACTTCGGCCTGATCGAGCCGAAAAAGACCGTCGACGTGCTGATGGTCGCGCCCAAGGGCCCCGGCCACACGGTGCGCGGCGAGTACCAGAAGGGCGGCGGCGTGCCCTGCCTGATCGCCGTTCACCAGGACGCGAGCGGCGGCGCCATGGACTTCGGCCTGGCCTACGCCTCGGCGATCGGCGGCGGCCGTTCGGGCGTCATCGAGACCAATTTCCGCGAAGAGTGCGAAACCGATCTGTTCGGCGAGCAGGCGGTGCTCTGCGGCGGCCTGGTGGAGCTGATCCGCGCCGGCTTCGAAACCCTGGTCGAGGCCGGCTACGCGCCGGAGATGGCCTATTTCGAGTGCCTGCACGAGGTGAAGCTGATCGTCGACCTCATCTACGAGGGCGGCATCGCCAACATGAACTACTCGATCTCCAACACGGCCGAGTACGGCGAGTACGTCACCGGCCCGCGGATCGTGACCCCCGAGACCAAGGCGGAGATGAAGCGCGTGCTGGAGGACATCCAGTCCGGCCGTTTCGTGCGCGACTTCATGCTGGAGAACCAGTCGGGCCAGGCCTTCTTCAAGGCCACCCGCCGCCGCTCCGGCGAGCACCAGATCGAGGAAGTCGGCCAGCGCCTGCGCGCCATGATGCCCTGGATCACCAAGAACAAGCTCGTCGACCAGAGCCGCAACTAGGCGCGGCGACATCGAACGTCGAAGGCCCGGGAGCGATCCCGGGCCTTTTTACTTTGGGATCCAAACGCCCCGCTGCGCGGTGGAGGATCTGGAGCGAGATGCTCCGCCGCCAAGCGGGGGAGCTGTCGGCGTAGCCGACTGAGGGGGGCGTTTAGGCGATCCCCCTTCCCACCGCTCGCCGGCTGTCCCAACTTGATCGGGAAGGAGTCGCCGCATGTCCGAGACCATCCCCGTCGTGAACAACGAGGCCGCCAACCGCTTCGAGGCGCGGCTGGGCGATGCGACGGCCTTTGCCGAGTACCGTCTGCGGGACGGGCAGATCCTGCTTCCACATACGGTGGTGCCGGACGAGTTCGCCGGCCGCGGCGTGGGCGGCCTGCTCGCCAAGGCGGCGCTCAGCTATGCGCGCGAGCAAGGGCTGGAGGTGGTCCCCACCTGCCCCTTCATCGCCGGCTACATCGCCAAGCACCCGGAGTGGCAAGACATCGTCGACCCGGAATTCCGCGCCCGCCTGGGCCTGGAGGGCTGAACGTCAGGCCCAGTCCAGGGCCGCCTCTCCGCGCAGGATCGCCTCGGCCGCCGGCGAGTGCTTGCCGCCGTCCCGCGCGTGCAGGATCAAGGGCGGCAGCAGCCGCAGCGGCGCGCGGCCGGTCTTCACCGCCCGCACGAGCACGCGCTTGGCGGGCGCATCGGCGAAGGGATGGACGGGGCGGATCTGGATCGAGCCGGACTTGGGCGCCAGCCCGGCCAGCATGTCGCCGAGCCGGTCGGCGCGATGGATGAGGGTGATCGTCCCGCCTTCGCGCACGGCCTTCAGCAGGAAGGCGATCCAGCCCCCCAGCCCGTGATCGGCGATCCAGGCCGCGCGGCGTTCGGGCGCGGGCGCCCGGAGCGCCGCGGGATCATCGAAGTACGGCGGATTGGCGAAGACGGCGTCGAACGGCGCAAGCTCCAGCGCGGCGAAGCCTGCACCGACGTCGGCCTCCAGGACCTCGACGCGGTCGGCGAGGCCGTTCAGCGCGATGTTGCGGCGGGCGAGCGCGGCGGCGTGCGGATCGCGCTCGACGCCCAGGAAGGACGCCTCAGGCCGCCTGGCGGCCGCGCCCAGCAGCGCCGCGCCGGCGCCGCAGCCGGCTTCAAGCGCCCGCTCGCCCGGCCCCGCGTCGCAGGCCGCGGCCAGCAGGCCGGCGTCCATTCCTGCGCGATAGCCACGCACCGGCTGCAACAGCCGGATCCGCCCGTCCAGCAAGGTGTTCTCGGTGATGGCGTCCATATGCGGGCGAAGAGTATATGGTTGAGCGTCGGCGCGCGCGGCTCGCTTGACCCTGGCCTATCGCGTGATCATTGTCCGCCGCAATTGCCCAGGCCTCGCCGCCGGGCATGAGGAGTTCTGATCGCGTGAAAGCGAGCACCGCCGTCGTCGCCGAGACGCCCCCGCCGTCGCTGGACGTGCTGATCGGGCTGGCCGGGCCCGACATGGCCGCTGTCGATGCGCTGATCCGCCGACACATGGACAGCCCGGTCCCGGTCATCCCGGCGCTGGCCGATCACCTGATCGCCGGTTCCGGCAAGCGGCTGCGCCCGCTGCTCACGGTGGCGGCGGCGCGGATGGCGGGGGCGCGCGACGACGCCTGCCTGAAGCTCGCCGCGGCGGTGGAGTTCATCCACACCGCCACCCTGCTGCACGACGACGTGGTGGATTCCTCCGAGCTGCGCCGCGGGCGGGTCGCCGCCCACCTGATCTGGGGCGCGCCGTCATCGGTGCTCGTCGGCGACTTCCTGTTCGCCCGGGCCTTCGAGCTGATGGTCGGCGCGGGCTCCATGTCGGCGCTTGAGATCCTGGCGCGCGCCTCGCGCGTGATCGCCGAGGGCGAGGTGCTGCAGCTCACCCGCGCGCACGACCTGGACCTCAGCCAGGAGATTTACCTGGAGATCATCCAGGCCAAGACCGCCGAGCTGTTCGCCGCCGCGGCGGAATGCGGCGCGGTCTCCGCCGGCGCCCCGCCCGAGCGGCGCCGGTCGCTGCGCAAATACGGCATGGACCTGGGCCTGGCCTTCCAGCTCGTCGACGACGCGCTCGACTACGCCAGCGACAGCGGAACCCTGGGCAAGAACCCCGGCGACGACTTCCGTGAAGGCAAGGCCACCCTGCCGCTTCTGCTGGCGATGAGCCGGACCGGGCCGGCGGAGCGCGAATTCTGGGTCCGCACCGTCGATCGCCGCGAGCAGGACGAGGCGGACTTCCAGCGCGCCTGCGAGCTGATGCGCCAGACCGGCGCGTTGCAGTCGACGATCGAGCTCGCCTCCAGCTACGCCGAGAGCGCCAAGGCGGCGCTGGCCGATTTCCCCGCCAACGCCTGGCGCCCGGCGCTCGAGGAACTGGCCGATTTCGCGGTTCGCCGACGCTCCTGATCCGAGCGTCGCCGCAGGAACGAAACCTCCATTTGTGCGCTCCTCCCCTCCCCGAAGGGAGTGCGTATGAATTCTGCGACGAGACTGGCGCGCCTGGGCGCCTTCACGCCTGAGTTTCCCGACGCCGAGGCCCTGCATCAGGGCCTGGCGCGCTGGAACCGACGCCGGCTCGCGGTTCAGACCCCGACCGCCGACTGGACGCTCGACCTGGCGCGCGATCAGCAGATGCTTCGACTGGAGGGCGGCTTCATCGAGGCGTTCCGCAACCACGTCGCGCCGCTCGTCGCCGATGTCCCGGACGACCCTGAGGGCTTCGTCGCCTGGTTCGAGGCCCTCAAGGATTCGGGCCCTGGCCAATGGGATCCGCTGTTCGACTGGCTGGCCACCGAGGCCGACCTCGAGCAGATGAAATGGTTCCTGACCCAGGAGGCCGCCGGCGAGGCCGGTTTCGACGACCTCGTAGCCATGACCCAGGTCAAGTTGCCGGCGCGCCCCAAGCTGGAGCTGGCCCGCAACTATTGGGACGAGATGGGCCGCGGCAACATGGCGGGCATGCACGGCCCGATGCTGGAGCGCACCGTCCAGGGCCTGGAGCTCAAGCCGACCATCGAGGGCACCTGCTGGCAGGCGCTGTGCCTGGCCAACACCCTGACGGCGCTGGCGACCACCCGGCGTTACGCCTACCAGTCGATCGGCGCGCTGGGCGCGGTGGAGCTGACCGCGCCGACCCGCGTCGGCTCGGTGGCCGACGGCCTCAAGCGCCTGGGCCGTCCGCCCGAGCAGCGCAAGTACTTCGTGCTGCACGCCCAGCTCGACGTCGAGCACTCCCGCGCCTGGAACGCCGAGGCGCTGGTCCCGCTGGTGGAGGCCCGGCCCGACTGCGCGCGCTACATCGCCGAGGGCGCGCTGATGCGCCTGATCTGCGGCGAACAGTGCTTCGAGGCCTACCGCGGCTACCTCTGGGCCCACGCCCATCCGGTGGTCTACGCGGCGGAGTAGAGGCGTCGAAGTGCCCTTCCTCTCCCGCGGGACGGGGAAGGAAAGGGACTTCTGGAGAGAATCAGCCCGGCGAAATCATCTTCTCGGGGCGGACGATGGCGTCGAATTCCTCGTTGCTGAGATAGCCGCCGCCGACGGCTTCTTCGCGCAGCGTGGTGCCGTTCTTGTGCGCCGCCTTGGCGATCTTGGCGCAGTTGTCGTAGCCGAGCTTCCCGTTCAGCGCCGTCACCAGCATCAGCGAGCGCTCGAGGTTGGCCTTGATGTTGTCCTCGCGCGCCTCGGTGCCGGCGACCATGTTGTCGGCGAAGGAGACGGCGGCGTCGCCCAGCAGCTGGGCCGACTGCAGGAAGTTGTAGGCCATCACCGGGTTGAAGACGTTCAGCTCGAAATGGCCCTGGCTGCCGGCCACGCTCATCGCCGTCTGGTTGCCCATGATGTGGGCGCAGACCATGGTCAGCGCCTCGGCCTGGGTCGGATTGACCTTGCCCGGCATGATCGAGGAGCCCGGCTCGTTCTCCGGCAGCGCCAACTCGCCCAGACCCGCGCGCGGACCCGAGCCCAGGAAGCGCAGATCGTTGGCGATCTTGAACAGCGCGCCCGCCGCCGAGTTGAGCGCGCCATGGCTGAACACCATGGCGTCGTGCGCCGCCAGCGCCTCGAACTTGTTGGGCGCGGTCACGAACGGCAGGTGGGTGATGGCGGCGATCTTCTCGGCCACCTTCTCGGCGAAGCCGATGGGGGCGTTGAGACCGGTGCCGACGGCGGTGCCGCCCTGAGCCAGCTCGTAGAGGCCGTAGAGGGTCTCCTTGATCCGGCGCACGGCCATGGCGACCTGGTGCGAATAGCCGCCGAACTCCTGGCCGAGCGTGAGCGGGGTGGCGTCCTGGGTATGGGTCCGGCCAATCTTGATGATGTGGGCGAACTCGTCGGTCTTCTTCTTCAACACCGCATGCAGGTGCTCCAGCCCCGGCATGACGTGTCGGGCGACCTGCTCTGCGCAGGCGATGTGCATGGCCGTCGGGTAGGTGTCGTTCGACGACTGGCTCATGTTGACGTGGTCGTTCGGGTGGATCGGCTTCTTGGAGCCCATCTGGCCCTTGAGGATCTCGATCGCCCGGTTCGAGATCACCTCGTTGGCGTTCATGTTCGACTGCGTGCCGGAGCCGGTCTGCCAGACCACCAGCGGGAAGTGATCGTCGAGCTTGCCGTCGATCACCTCCTGGGCGGCCATGATGATCGGCAGCGCGATGTCCTGGTCGAGCTTGCCGAGCTCCATGTTCGCCTCGGCGGCGGCCCGCTTGACGATGCCCAGCGCCCGGATGATCGGCTTGGGCTGCTTCTCCCAGCCGATCTTGAAGTTCTGGATGGAACGCTGGGTCTGCGCGCCCCAGTACCGATCGGCGGGGACCTCGATCGGTCCGAAAGTGTCGGTTTCGGTGCGGGTCGCAATCATCCTGGCCTCCAGCTTTAGCGAGGTCGGTTTAGCGGCGTTCCGCGAGACTGCAAGGCGCATCGCCGCTAAGAGGTCAGCGATGAGCGAAGGTTGGGTGCAGAACGGCAAGGTCCGCGCGCGCGAGATCGACGGCGCCATCGAGGTCGTCATCGACGGCCTGACGACCCAGGCCAAGTATTACAAGCCGCTGATCTACGAGTTCTTCCGCAAGGAATGGCGGGGCGCGCGCGCGAGTTGGGGCGAGTTCGCCGTCGAGATTCGCATGGAGTATCTCGGCGACCCGCCCTGGCTCGACCTCGACAACCTCGCCAAGGCCATCCTCGACGCCATCAAGGGCTATGTCTTCCACGACGACGCCCAGGTGGCGCGGCTCCTGGTCGAACGCGCGCCCGGCGAACGCGAACGGATTACGGTGACGGTGCGGAAGATCGGCGAGTTGGCCTAGGTCAGTTCAGGCTGTCGGGTCCGGCGCGACCTGGACCAGCATCTTGCCGAAGTTGGCGCCGCCCAGCATTTCCGAGAAGCAGGCGGGGACGGACTCGATCCCCTGGCGGATGTCTTCCCGATACTTCAGCTGGCCCGAGGCCACGAGCGGCGCGACATAGGCCAGCATCTCGTCCTGGGCCGAGGCGTAGTCGCCGACCGAGAAGCGGCTCACGGCCACGTTGCGCTCACGGAAGATCCGCTCGCCCAGCGTCATCAGAGCCGGCATGGCGTCCGCGCCGTCGCCGTCGCCGTAGTGCGCGATCAGGCCGCAGATCGTCATCCGGGCGCCTGGCTTGAACAGCTGCGCCACCGCCTCGAACACGGCCCCGCCGACGTTCTCGAAATAGGCGTCGACGCCCGTCGGACAGGCGGCGCGCAGGTCCGCCGGGAAGCTTGGCGACAGGTGCGAGACGCAGGCGTCGAACCCGAGCTCCTCGGTGACGAACCTGCATTTGTCCTCCCGCCCGGCGACGCCGACGACCCGCGCGCCCCTAAGCTTGGCGATCTGGCCGGCGATCTGGCCGACGCCGCCGGAGGCGGCCGAGACCACCACCATCTCGCCGGCCTTGGGCGCCGTCAGCAGAATCATGCCGGCGTAGGCGGTGAGGCCGAGAATGCCGAGCACGCCGACCGCGTGGGAGATCCGGCCCCGCGCGGGGTCGAGCTTGCGCGGAACCATGTAGCCGGGCCGCCAGACGCCCTCGCCCATCAGGCCGTACTCGGACCAGCCGTTGGTGTTGAAGACGAAGTCGCCGGCCTCGAACCCGGGCGCACGGCTCTCCAGCACCTGGGAGACGGTGCGGGCGTGGCAGGGCGCGCCCGCCGGCTCGGTCCGCCGCTTCTTGTAGCCCCATTGATAGGGATCGAGCGAAATATAGATCGTGCGCGTCAGCGCCTGCCCCGCCGCGGGCCGCGGGATCGGGCCTTCGCGCAGGACGAAGGTGTCGGGCTCGGGCCAGTTCGGAACCGGGCCGCCGGCCAGCGTCCAGTATCGATTTTCGCCCGCCATGCGCGCTCCGGGATCTCACGGCCGCCGATCGTCGGCGCCGTCGCGGGCGAACTTAGCGGATGGACGGGCGGAAAAGAAAACGGCCGCGCCATACGGCGCGGCCGGTCTCAAGAGCCTTCCGTGGGAACGAGAAGGCTTAGCGGTATTGTTGCAGCCGGGTCGTGCGAAGACCGGCCAGTCCGTGGCGATCGATCGAGCGCTGCCAGGCCGTGAATTCCTCGGCCGTGAGCGAGTAGCGCTCCAGCGCGTCGTCGAGCGAGATCAGGCCGCCGCGGACAGCCGCGACGACCTCCGCCTTCCGGCGAATGACCCAGCGCCCCGTGTTGGGCGGCGGCAGGTCCTTCAGCGTAAGCGGCGCGCCCGTCGGCCCAATCACATAGGCCTCGCCACGGCTGTTCGTGCGCGTCTGCTGTTGTTGCAACATGGCTCTACGTCTTTCCCACCATCACTGTTGGCAGGAACCATACGCGCCAGCTCCTAACGTCGGCTGAATCGCGAAAGTAAAGGATTCCCTAATCATCGGACCGTCGTGTTCTGGAATGATACAGACACATTAAGGACTTAATTATGGCGGCGCTTAGGCTTATAAGTATCAGCGCTTCATCTGAATAAGCTCATCCAACATTTGGTCGGCCGTAGTGATGATCTTTGAGGACGCCGAGTAGGCCTTCTGGGTCGTGATCAGTCCAGTGAACTCCTGCGACAAGTCGACGGTCGACGCTTCAAGGCTGGAGGGCGAGATCCGGCCCGCGCCCGCAGTGCCCGGCGCCTTGGCGACCATTACGCCGGCCGGAATATCCGACGAATAGGTGTTGCCGCTGGACGGCTTCAGCCCGTCCGGGTTGGGGAAGGTCGCCAGGCCGATCTGGGCGATCTTGCGGACCTGCTTGTTGTCGAAGATGGCCGAGACGAAGCCATCCTCGTCGACCTGAACGGCGATCACGTTGCCAGGCCCAGCGCCGTCGGAGTTCACCGACTTCAGCTGGTTGGGCATAACCACCTGCGAGAGCTTGCTCAGGTCGAGCTGGATGTCCTGCGCCGGCAGGCCCAGGCCCGCCGCCCACTGCACGCCGGATCCAGCGGTCGAGGCGCCGAGATTGATGCTCAGGGTCTGCGACGTGCCGCCGAAGAAGCTGCTGCTGGCGGCCGGATCGAAGACGCCGTCGGGCGTGAAGGCGATGTCGCCCGAACCGATGAGGCCCGGCGCGCCGCCGCCGGTCACGTCGCCCCCCGGCACCGAGTAGACTTCCGCGTGCCATTGGTTGGTGGTGGCGCTCTTGAGCACGGCGAGCGCCACCTTGTGCGTACCCCCGGCTCCGTCGGTGACGGTCATCTCCATGGTGAAGTCGGGCTTCGTGCCAGTCGGCGAAATGCCGTTGGCGACGTCGTCAGCGTACTGCGCCATGCTGGTGGTGGTGACGTCGTAGGACGCTTCGGCCGCCGAAACCGCCTGGTTCTTGAACAGCGAGGCGTTGAGCTGGACGAGCGAGGTGGGCGCCACGGCGGTGCCGAGGGACTTGACGTTGATCGGCTGCATCGAATTCAGGTCGGAGGGATCGACCGTCACATTGCCCGTCGAGTCGACCGGCCAACCTTGCAGATAGAGCTTGGCGTCGTTCACCAGGTAGCCGTTGGCGTCCACGGTGAACGCCCCCGAGCGGGTGAACAGCCGCTGGTCGGCGTTGGTCAGTCCCTGTCCTTTGTTGGTGACCACGAAGAAGCCGTCGCCGTTGATGGCGATGTCGGTGGCCGAGTTCGCCGTCTGGATCAGCCCCTGCTGGCTGACCAGCTGTCGGGTGAGCGCCTGAACGCCGCCGGCCGAATAACGGCCCGGCACCGCCTGGGCGGTCACCACGCTCGAGAAGTTCGTCTGGTTGCGCTTGTAGGCGACGGTGTTGACGTTGGCGATGTTGTCGGAGACGGCCGCGAGCGCCGAGGCGTTGGCGACCAGCCCCGAGACGCCGGCCAGCATGGCTGAATTGATGCTCATTGGTCTTCTTTCCGTTCGTGTGACCGCGGCGCGCGGCTTCCTGCTCTCGCGCCAGGGGCTTTCAAGCCGCTAAGCCGACGTTTGGTCGGCCGTGTTGTTGGTGTTCTGGACGGCGGGCGCCGCCGCTTGGTGGACAGATGTGATCGAACTCATCGGCGCCTTGCCGCCGTTGATCGTCAGGATCCCCTGCCCGTCCTCCTGCTGGATCCCCGAGACGATCCCTTCGATGAAGACGTTGCTCGCGACGGTCTCGCCCGACGCGTCCTTGGCCGTGATCCGGAGCTTGTAGGTCCCTTCGGGTTGAGCGGCGCCGGCGTCGTTCTTGCCGTCCCAGGCGAAGGCGTGTTCGCCCGCCTTGAGGTCGTCGCCCGAGGCGGCGACCGTGCGCACCGCAAGCCCGTTGGAGTCGAGCACCTCGATCTTCACGCTGTCGGCGTTGGCCGGCAGGCTGTAGCCCCACTTGGCTTCGCCGTTCTTCAGCGCCGCCTCGTCCGTCGCGGCACGGACCTGCTTGCCGATGAGGTCGACGACGTTGGCGAGGCTGGTCGTGGTGTTGCCGACGAGCTGCTTCAGAAGGTCGTTGGTCGCCAGCTGCTGCTCGACGCCCGTCATCTGCACCAGCTGGCTCATGAACTGGTTGGAGTCCATGGGCGAGGTCGGGTCCTGGTTCTTCAACTGCGTGGTCAGCAGGGTGAGGAACATGTCGAAGTTTTCGGCCAGCCGGGTGCGGCCGGCCGCGGTCGCGTCGTTCGCAGCCTGCGTGGTCGCGGCGGCGGCCGTGGTGTCGATCGGAGAAGTGGCGCTGACCGTCATGGATTGATCCTCACACCCGCACGTCCACGCCCCGGGGCGCGCCGGCGGCGCGCCCGAACCGGTCCGGAAGCGCCGCCTGGGCCGCGTCGCCGGCGGTTTCCAGGGCCGCGGCGAAGGCGCGCCCGCGGAAGGCGCGTCCTGGGTTGTCGTCGTTCAGGAACGGGTTCTGCTGGCCGGGCTGTCCGCCGCCGCGGTCCTGGGCGACGTCGAACGACATCCCGCCGGCCACGTCGAAGCCGGACTGCGCCAGCGCCCGCTGCAGCTCGTGCGAGCGGGACTTGAGCTCGGCGGCGGCCTGGGGATTGTCGAAGCGCATCGCGGCGCTGACCTGGCCGTCGGCGCCGATGGCGACCCGCACATTGACGCGGCCGAGGCCGGCCGGATCGAGCTCCACGTCGAAATGGGTCGACCGCGCGCCCAGCTTCTTCACGATCTGAGCCGCGAGGCTCGCGACCGTCTCCGGCGAGCCGCGCACCTCGGCCGCGGCCGCGTGAACCGTCGGCGAGGCGGCCTGGGCGCGGGCAGGCTCGGCATGCGGCGGCGGAGCGGCCTCTTCCGTCTTCGGGGCTTCCGCGCGAGCCGCCTCGACGGGCGGCGGGACGAGCGCCGTGTTCTTGTCGGCCTTGGTCGCGCCGGTGGCCGACGCGGGCCCGCCCGAGGTCGCCGGCGAAGACAAGGCCGCGCCCAAGGCGGGCTCGTGCTGGGCGCGCGCCGGTTTGTCGGCCGCCTTGCGCGGGCTCGGAGCCGCGGTCGAAGCGGATGGCGCAGGCGGCGGCGCGAGCGTCGCCTCCGCGGCGCGCGTCGCCGTCACATTCGTCTCGGCGGGCCCAGGTTCGGCAGGAACGGTCCCGGCGGCGGGAGCTGCGGCCGAAGCCGGCGCCGGCTCGGCCGAAGCTGCGGGCGGCGGCGCCTGCGCCACGGCGGACTTCGGAGCGGCGTGCAGGCGCGCGGTGTCGGAGGCGTGGGCGCCCGGGATCGGGCCCGGCTTGTCGTCGCCGCCTGGGCCGGCCGTCGCCTTTGCGGCGGCGGCCTGCGGCTCGGCGAGGGGCAAGGCGGGCTCAGGGTTTGTGGAGACGACGGCGGGTGGCGCGGCGTCCAGCGGTTGGGCCGGCGAAGGTGGGGACGAGCCGGCCTCAGGCGCGGACCCCTCGGGCGAGGCCGGCGCAACCGCGGCGGGCGCAGCCTGGACCACGGCCGCCGCCGCCAGGCTCGCCGCCGCCGCATCGAACGACGTCGCCGCCTTGATCTTGGGATCTGCGGCTGTGGGATCGACCGGCGACGCCTCCCCTTCCAGTGGCGCGACATCGAGGGTGGAGCCGTCCGCAAGCCCGGTCGCGGAAGCGGCGGGAGGCTGCGCGGCATCCGGCGTCGCCGCGCCCGCAAGCGCGGCGGCGAGCTTCGCGGGATGGGCTGTCGCCGGAAGCTTCGCGACATCGAGGTTGTGACGCGCATTCGGCGCCGCGCCCAGGCCCGTCGCCGGCGCGCCGGCCTTGCCGTCCGCGACCAGGCCCTCGGCGCCGGCGAAGACGGCGCTCATGATCGCGTCGAAGACGCCCAGCGGCCCGCCGGCGGCATCGCCGGCGGGCGATGCGCCGACGGCGGCCTGGGCTGTGATGTTGACGACAGTGGAAGGCAAGAACGGCTCTGACGGATCGGGCGCGCCTACTGCGCTGGACGTTCCCCACAGCCGGAGCAACCTTCGCGCCAATTTACATCTATTTGATTTAACGTATGATTTTGGCACGGCACGCGGAATCCGGCGAGCCCTGCGGCGGAATTTGCCGGGCTCTGAGCGGCCCGGTCGGACGTTCCCTGCCGGGCTCGGCCGCCGCTCTTGAGCCGCGGGCGTCCCAATCCGGCGCGCTCGCGTCCGGCCTCTGGCGCCTGTCTTGCGTTAACCCTCTCGGCCCCATCGGGCCAAAAGGGGTCGACCTTTGAAAACGCTGAAGATTCTCGATCATCGCGCGCCCGGCGGGCGCCGAAACGTCCCGGCAGTTTCGTCCGGGGCGCGCAGCGTTTGCCGGGCGGAGGCCTGACGCCATGTCATTGACCGCCGCCCTGCTGACGGCGAACTCGGGCCTGCAGGCCGCGCAAATGGGCCTGCGCGCGGTGTCCGACAACATCGCCAACGTCAACACGCCAGGCTACGTCCGCAAGACCGTGCTGCAGGAGCCGCTGGTCGTCGCCGGCCAGGGCATGGGCGTCTCGGTCACCGGCACCAAGCGCCTGACCGACCAGTACCTGGAGCTGGCCAGCCAGACGGCGGCGAGCGAGTCCTCGCGCTGGGGCGCGATCTCGCAATATATGGACACCGCCCAGGGCCTGTTCGGCGATCCGACCAGCGACAGTTACTTCTTCAAGCGGCTGGACGCGGTTTACGCCGGCTTCTCGGCGGCGGCGAACGACCCCTCCTCCACCCTGCTGCGCGGCCAGGCGATCGCCAATGTCCAGGATCTGCTGAGCGAGAGCCAGCGCATCAACAGCCAGCTGAATTCGCTGTCCGACACCATGGACACGCGGATCTCGGCCGACATTTCCCAGGTCAACGACCTGCTCGCCCGGATCGACTCCCTGAACGGCGACATCGTGCGGGCGAAGCTGGTCCAGCAGGACGCCTCCGGCGCCGAGAACATCCAGTCGCAGCTGGTCAATCAGCTCACCGAACTGATCGGCGTCAGCGTCTCGCCCCACGCGGGCGGCGGGGTCGATATCCGCTCGGCGGACGGCCTGCAACTGGCGGGCGATGGGGCGGTTAAGCTCGTCTACAACGCAAGCCCCGGCAACCCAGGCAACATCACCGCCGTGGCCGAAGGCGGCGCGCCCCAGCCGCTGCAGCTCGACAGCGGCGAGATCCGCGGGCTCCTGGACCTGCGCAACACCAAGCTGCCGGAACTGAGCGACCAGCTGGGCGAGTTCATCCAGGGCGTCGTCGACCAGCTGAACGCGGTGAGCAACGACGCCAGCCGGGTCCCGCCGCCCGCTTCGCTGACCGGCCGCAACACCGGCCTGGACATGAGCACCGCGCTCAGCGGCTTCACCGGCCAGACGACGGTGGCCCTGGTGGACTCCGCCGGGGTGATGCAGCGGCGCGTGGCGATCGACTTCGACGCCATGACGATGAGCGTCGACGGCGGCCCGGCCAGCGCCTTCTCCGCCTCCAGCTTCGACACCGACCTGACGGGCGCCCTGGGCGGCATGGGCAGCGCCAACTTCACCAACGGCGTGCTGCAGATCTCGGGCTCGGGCGGCCTGGGCGTCGCCGTCGACGAGGGCACGTCGCAGAAGGCGGGCCGCGCCTTCTCGCACTTTTTCGGGCTCAACGACCTGGTGCGTTCATCCGGGACCGGGACCTATGCGACCGGCCTCACCGCCACCGACCCGCACGGGTTCACGCCAGGCGACACCCTCACGCTGCGCGTGTCCCAGCCGGATGGGAAGACCCTGCAGGACGTGACGGTGGCCGTCCCGGCAGGCGGCGCGATGAGCGACCTGCTGGCCGCGCTCAACAGCCCCACCTCCGGTGTGGGCCTCTACGGTCAGTTCACCTTGGACAGCGACGGCCGGATGGCTTTCTCCGGCAATCCGCCAACGAACGCCACGCTGTCGGTGGTGCGCGACAACACCGCCCGGGCGGGCAGCGGCGCCTCCATGAGCGAGCTGTTCGGCATCGGGTTTGGCGAGCGCACCTCCCGCGTCAGCCTGTTCAAGGTCGATCCGGCCATCGCGGGCGATCCGTCGAAGCTCGGCTTCGCCCAGCTGGACCTGAACGTTGCGGCCGGAGCGCCGTCCCTGCGCGTGGGCGACGCGCGCGGGGCGCTGGCGTTCGCGGCCTCGGGCGACGTTCTCAACAGCTTCGGCGCCGCGGGCGGCCTGAACAGCGTCAACATGACCGTGTCGCGCTACGCGTCCGAATTCTCCGGCTCGATCGCGCGCGACGCCGCCGACGCCCAGAACCGCAAGGACGCGGCCGACGCCGTCCACACCGAAGCCGACTCCCGCCGCCAGTCCGCCGAGAGCGTCAACCTCGACGAGGAACTGGTGAATCTCACCACCTATCAGCAAGCCTTTAACGCCTCTGCGCGCGTCATCCAGGCCGTCAAGGACCTGTACGACGTGCTGACCAACATTGTCTGACGGAGCGTGAGCGCATGAACCGCGTCTCGACCGCAGGAAACTACGCCCTGGTGCTGGCCAACCTCACGCGCGCGCAGCAGGGCCAGATGTATTTCGGAAACCAGGTCGCCACCCAAAAGAAGGGCTCCGACCTCAAGGCGTTCTCGAGCACGGCGGACACGCTGACCGCCATGCAGACCCTGCAGGCGCGCCTGAAGAGCTATCAGGAGCAGAACAGCGTCGTCGCCGACCGCCTTTCGAGCCAGGACGTCGCGCTCAACCAGGTCACCGACTCCGCGCGGGCGATCCGCGAGGCCATGGCCAACGCGCTGGCCACCGGCAGCGCGGAAACCATGATGATCGACATCAAGGCGCAGACCGCGACCGCCATCGAAGGGATGAACGCCCGCTACAACGGCAAGTACCTGTTCGCCGGCGGCCAGGTGGACACCAAGCCTGTGTCGCTCGACTCCATCGAAGGCCTCACCGATCCGGTGAACGTCGCCGACTTCTTCCACAACGACGACTACAAGATGGAGAACAAGCTGGACGACTCCACCAAGCTGACGACCGGGGTGCTCGCCTCGGACATCGGCACGGCCATGGTGAACGCCCTGCACGACCTCCAGAACTCGCCCGTCGGCCCGTTCAGCGGAAAGCTCACCTCGGACCAGCAGGCCTGGATCACCCAGGAGCTGTCGAAGTGGGACAAGATCGGCTCGGACCTCACCACCATGACCGCGGCCAACGGGCTGATGCAGCAGCGGGTGGACGACAGCAAGGCCAATGTCGTAGCCCAGGGCGACACCGTCACGGGCATGATCGGCGACGTCACCGACGCCGACATGGGCCAGGCCGCCACCCAGCTGCAGATGGCGCAGATGGCGGTCCAGGCCGCCGCGCACGTGTTCCAGACCCTGCAGGGCTCGTCGCTGCTGAGCATCCTTCCCGCCGGCTGAACGCAAGGCGGGAGGGGGTAAGTTTCCTCAACCCAGGGCGGCTTCGCCACGTGTTCGCCGCAAATCACGTTTTTCGACAGCGGCAGATGCTTTTATGGTGAAGACCATGCCACGCGTTCCGATCTACTTCGTCCTGGCCGGTGCGGCTGCGCTCGCCGCCTGCACCCCCACGCTCGGCCCCGCGCCCCCGGGAGGCTCTCGCCCAGCGGGCTCCGAGGCCTTTCGCGCGCAGGACTTCGCCTGGTCGACGGAGGGCGGCGGCGGCGGAGTCGCGGGCCACGTGTCCTACAAGCAGGGCAAGGTGCGCTACAGCTGCGCCAAGGCGACGGTGATCCTGACGCCGGAAACGCCTTGGACGCGCCGCCGCATGCGCATCCTCTACCTCTCCAGCGAGGCGGCGGCGGAGCCGGCCGACGCCGTGCGGGGGCGGACGCCCTCGGCGCCGGGCGGCGACTACTCGGCCTACGTCCGGCGAACGACCTGCGACGCCGGCAGCCGCTTCTCCTTCCACGATCTCCCGGACGGCGCCTGGTACGCGATCACCATCGCCAAGCCGGCGGCCGGCGGCGGTCCCCCGATCGCCCTGATGAAGCGCGTGACCACGCAGAACGGCAAGGTGACGCCCGTCGAGCTGTGATCCCGCCCTCTCCCGCCAATGGCGGGAGAGGAACAAGCGGTCCTCTCGATCATTGGGCAAATGAGGGCGGGGGCGATCGACGCCGCCCGCGGCGGAGGGCTGCGCCATGCACGGGCTGTTCTCGAAGGCGGTGATCGCAAGCGCGGTGGGCGCTTCGGCCTGCGCGCAGACCCCGCCCACGCGGGCGCCGGCGCAGCCGCCCGCGGCGGTGTCGGCGCAACGGTTCGCCGTGCCCGCCGTCGAGACCACCCACCTTGCGCCGCAGGGTTATTCGGACGAAGCGCGTCGGATCGCCGATTGCCTGGCCACCTATCCTGGCTACGACCACCGCACCGACCAGATCGAGGTCAGCCCCGGCGTCAACCGGCGCTGCCCGCTCTGATGCGCCCGGCGCTGGCGGCGGCCGGCGCGCTCGTCCTGGCGGGCTGCGCCCAGGCCCAGCAGCTGGGCTACTATCCCGACCCATGGAGCGCGGCCTACGCCTACGTCTACCAGCCGCCGATCGCTTATGGCCCCGACGGCCGCTATACGCCCTTCGTCTACCCGGACGGGTACGACGGGTTTCACTACATCGTTTCCGGCGCCGGGCAGGAACGCCCCCTCCGTCTCGCGCCTGCGGCGCGATCCACCTCCCCCGCGTCGCGGTGGAGGAGCGAGGCCGATGCTCCCCTGCGAAGCGGGGGAGCTGTCCGCGAAGCGGACTGAGGGGGCGTTCGGGCTTAGTGCACCCTGGCCCGGCCGATGGCGAGGCCGTCGCCAGACGCGCCGACCTCGATCAACTGGCCGTCCTCGAGCTCGCCGGCCAACAGCTTGCGGGCGATGGGATCGACCAGCTCCTTCTGGATGACCCGCTTCAGCGGCCGCGCCCCGTAGACCGGGTCGTAGCCGCGCTCCGCCAGCCAGTGCAGGGCCCCGTCGTCGAGCGCCAGCGCCATCTGCCGGTCGGACAGCAGCTTCTCGACCCGCTTGAGCTGGATGCGGACGATGTTGTCCATCTCCGCCCGGCCGAGCCGCTTGAAGAGGATGATCTCGTCGATCCGGTTCAGGAACTCGGGCCGGAACTGGCGGCGCACGACCTCCATCACCGCGGGCCTCGCCGTCTCGACGTCGTCGCCGTCGGCCAGGTTCGCCAGATACTCCGACCCCAGGTTCGAGGTCATGATGATCAGGGCGTTGCGGAAGTCGACCGTCCGGCCCTGGCCGTCCGTGAGGCGGCCGTCGTCCAGCACCTGCAGGAGCACGTTGAAGACGTCCGGGTGAGCCTTCTCGACCTCGTCGAACAACACCACCTGGTAGGGCCGCCGTCGGATGGCTTCGGTCAGAGCCCCGCCCTCGTCGTAGCCGACGTAGCCGGGGGGCGCGCCGATCATGCGGCTGACCGAGTGCTTCTCCATGTACTCGCTCATGTCGAGGCGGGTCACGGCGGACTCATCGTCGAACAGGAACTCGGCCAGCGCCTTGGTGAGCTCGGTCTTGCCAACGCCGGTGGGGCCCAGGAACAGGAACGAGCCGATCGGCCGGTTGGGGTCCTTCAGCCCCGCGCGGGCTCTACGCACCGCGTCGGAGACGGCGACCAGCGCCTCCTCCTGGCCGACCACCCGCTCGCGCAGGCCGTCCTCCATCTTCAGCAGCTTCTCGCGCTCGCCCTCGAGCATCTTCTCGACCGGGACGCCGGTCCAGCGCGACACCACCGCGGCGATCTGCTCGGCGTCGACCACCTCCGGGGCGAGCGCGTCGCCCTGGCCCTTGGCCTCCTCCTCGGCGAGCCGCTTCTCCAGCGTCGGGATCTCGCCGTAGGCGATCTCGGAGGCGCGCTGCAGGTCGCCGCGGCGCTGGGCGTTCACGAGCTCGGCGCGCAGCCGATCGAGCGCCTCACGCGCCTGGGCGGCCTGGCCGACCTTGTCCTTCTCCGCCCGCCAGCGCGCGCTCATCTCCGCCGACTGGCCCTCAAGGTCGTCCAGCTCCTCCTCGAGCTTTTCGAGGCGAGCCTTGGAGGCGGCGTCGGATTCCTTGGACAGCGCCTCGCGCTCGATCTTCAGCTGCACGACGCGCCGGTCGATCTCGTCCAGCTCTTCAGGCTTGCTGTCGACCGCCATGCGCACGCGGCTGGCCGCTTCGTCGACGAGGTCGATCGCCTTGTCCGGCAGGAAGCGGTCGGCGATGTAGCGGTTCGAGAGCGTCGCCGCCGCCACGATGGCGCTGTCGGAAATGCGCACGCCGTGGTGCACCTCGTACTTCTCCTTCAGCCCCCGAAGGATGGAGATGGTGTCCTCCACCGTCGGCTCCTGCACGAACACCGGCTGGAAGCGCCGCGCCAAAGCGGCGTCCTTCTCGACGTTCTTGCGGTACTCGTCGAGCGTGGTGGCGCCCACGCAGTGCAGCTCGCCCCTGGCGAGCGCGGGCTTCAGGAGGTTGGAGGCGTCCATCGCGCCCTCCGACTTCCCGGCGCCGACCAGGGTGTGCATCTCGTCGATGAACAGGATGATCGAGCCCTCGGCCGCGGTGACCTCGTTCAGCACCGCCTTCAGCCGCTCCTCGAATTCGCCGCGGTACTTCGCGCCCGCGATTAGCGCGCCCATGTCCAGCGACAGCAGCTTCTTGTCCTTCAGCCCCTCGGGCACGTCGCCGTTGATGATGCGCAGCGCCAGGCCCTCGACGATGGCAGTCTTGCCGACGCCGGGCTCGCCGATCAGCACCGGGTTGTTCTTGGTGCGGCGTGACAGCACCTGGATGGTGCGGCGGATCTCCTCGTCGCGGCCGATCACCGGGTCGAGCTTGCCGTCCTTGGCCGCCTGGGTGAGGTCGCGGGCGTAGCGCTTCAGCGCGTCGTAGCCCTCTTCGGCGGAGGCGCTGTCGGCGGTCTTGCCCTTGCGCATGGCCTGGGCGGCGTCTTCCAGCGCCTTCGGCGTCGCGCCAGCCGCCTTCAGCACGTCGGCCGCCACTCCGCCTTCCTTGGCGATGGCGATCAGCAGCCGTTCGGTGGTGACGAAGGCGTCGCCGGCGGCCTTCGCGCCGGCCTCGGCGTCGGCGAAGACGCGGGCGGTCTCGGGCCTCATGTAGAGCTGGCCGGAGCCGCCCTCGACCTTGGGGAGCTTGCCGAGCGCCGCCTCCGCCGCCCGGTCGGCCTCGTCGGGCCGGCCGCCGGCGCTTTGCACCAGCGCGCGGGTGAGGCCGTCGCGTTCCTCCAACAGCACCTTCAGCAGGTGCTCGGGCGCGAGCTGCTGGTGACGCCTGGCGAGCGCCAGGCTCTGGGCCGACTGGATCGCCTGCTTGGCGCGGTCGGAATAAAGATCGATGTTCATGTGTCCCCTCTTCAGGCGGAATGACCCTGGTCGCCTTGAGCAAGCGCAACCCGGGTTCACGCTGATTTAGTGTGGCATATCGGCCACACAACCCTCCCCGCTCACGTCGAATGACCTGACAGGGCTACTGTGTCGGCTAGCCGACGTCCGATCGGGCAACCTCCAATGGCGCAGGCGGTTTGTACAAGTAAGAGATTGTCAGGGAGGCTACATGCGCAAGGCGCACCTTTCTGTGCTGGCGACGGCCGCCGCAGCGGCCTTGGCCCCCCAGGCCCGCGCGGGCGGCTTCTATCTGCAGGAACAATCCGTACGCGGCGCCGGCCGCGCCTTCTCCGGCGAGGTGGCCGACACCGGCGTGGCTTCGCTCTGGTGGAACCCCGCCGCGATCGCCCGTTCCGGACGCGAGGCCTATGTCGGCCTCCACGGCGTGATCGTCGACGGCGAGATCGACAACGCGGGTTCGACGATCACCTATCTGGGGGGGCTCACCCTGCCGATTCAGGGACAGCCCCGCGCCTTCAAGCCGATCGAGCCCGGCCTGCTGCCGAACCTCGCGGTCGCCACGCCGATCGGCGACCGGCTGGCGGTCGGCGTCTCGGTCTCTGCGCCCTACAACTTCACCACCAAGTACGACCGCCGCGCCTGGACGCGCTACGATGCGCTCACCTCCGACCTGCGCACCGTGGACCTGCAGTTCACCGGGGCGCTTCGAGCGACCGAATGGCTGGACCTGGGCGTCGCCGCCCATGCCGAGCGGACCGAAGCTTTCCTCTCCAGCGCCTATCCGAATCTCTCGCCCCTCCTGCCGGACGGCCGAACGGAGTTGGAGGGCGACGGCTGGGACTGGGGCTGGGCCGTAGGCGCGCAACTCCACTTCGACCGACTGACGGTGGGGGCAAGCTACAAATCCAAGATCGAGCACAAGCTGGACGGAACGGTGACGGTCAGCGGCCTCCTGCCGCCCCTGCCGGCCGCCGCCAACTTCACCACCGACGCATCGGCCAGCGTCACCACGCCATGGATCGCCACACTTGGCGCGCGCTACGCGCTCACGGACCAGCTGACCCTGAACGCCCAGGTGCAGCGTATCGGCTGGGGCGAGTTCGACGCCATTCGCGTGCGGCTGCCCACCGCGACCCAGGTGATCGAGCAGGACTACAAGGACGTCACCACCGGCGGGATCGGCTTCGACTACGTCCTCAATCCGGCTCTGACTCTGCGCGCCGGGGTGCAGTACGATCCGACGCCGACGCCCGATGTCGGCCGCACCGCGCGCGTGCCGGACGGAGACCGATGGCTGTTCGGCGCCGGCGCGACCGCCACTGTGAGCGAACGGCTGAAGTTCGACGCAGCCCTCGCCTACATCCACTTCAAGGACAGCCGCATCAATCGCACCGACGTCTTCAACGCCGGCACGCCGGCCGCGACCACCACGAGGCTGAACGGAACGGTGAAGGGCGCGGGCTATGTGATGTCGATCGGCGCGCGGATGAACTTCTAGCCCAACGGCGCCACGGCGCGGGTGTATATCCGCGTGACGTAGCGGACCCGCTCTCCGGCGGTCCAGATCAGGTGCTCGACTTCGAGGATTTCATACGCCGTCTCGGGTCCGGCGCCGGGAGCGTCCATCGGTACAATGCGCTCGCCCTTGCTCATGGGCGTGAACGGATCGTCGCTGTCGACCTTCCACAGAATGTGATCCGACCCAAGCGGCCCGTAGAGCTCGAGACTATAGGGCTTCAAGTTCTGCGGATCGTAGCGCGTCGGCATGGCCCGCAGAACGCGAGGCTCGCGGGATCGATCCCGTCAGTTCAGGTCGGTCTTCTTCGGCGGCTCGGGCGGCATCGGCGCAACCGGCACGCCGTCCTCGACCAAGTCGCGCACCTCGCTCGGCGTCGCCTGGCCATAGATGCCGCGCGCCTCCGACTTGCCCTCATGGATGGCGCGCGCTTCCTTGGCGAAGGTGTCGCCGACATCGTCGAAGTTCTCCACCACATGCTGGCGGATGCGCCCCATGGCCTCGAGCATCATCTGGCGGGTGGGCGCGGCGGCAGCGTCCTTGGCGGTGCGCTTCGTTCCCGAGATCGCCGGCGCCATGATCTGCTTGCGGACCGCCTTCGAGGCGCACACCGGGCACTCCACCAGCCCACGCGACTGCTGATCGTCATAGTCCGTCGAGGAGCCGAACCAGCCTTCGAACGCGTGCTCGTGCTCGCAGATGAGAGCGTAGCGGATCATGGCCCTTCGAACGGTCGCGCGTTGATCAGCGCCGGGATGGCTTGGCGCGCCTTCTCCACGGCCGCCAGATCAAGGTCGGCGAAAAGCACGCCCGGGTCGTCGTGGTCAAGCTCGGCGATCACCTCGCCCCAGGGTCCGACGACGATGGACCGTCCCCAGGTGCCGCGGCCGTCCTCATGGCGACCGCCCTGGGCCGGGGCGATGACGAAGCTGCCGGTCTCGATGGCGCGGGCGCGCAGCAGCACCTCCCAGTGCGCCTCGCCGGTGGGGCGGGTGAAGGCCGCCGGCGTGGTCAGGACCTGCGCGCCGGCGAGCGCCAGCGCCCGGTGCAGCGCCGGGAAACGCACGTCGTAGCAGATGGTGAGCCCGAGCTTCGCCGATCCCGCCTGGGCGACCACCGCGCGGTCGCCGGGCTCGTAGGTCTCGGACTCTCGCGCGGTCTCGCCGCTCGGCAGGTCGACGTCGAACATGTGAAGCTTGTCGTAGGTGGCGGCGATCTCGCCCCTCGGCGTGATCAGCGCCTGACGATTGGCCGCCTTGCCGTCCGCGCGGCGCACCAACGCCGAGCCGACCAGGATGTGAACGCCGAGGTCGCGGGCGGCCTCACGCAGCGCCGTGACGACCAGGTCGCCCTCCAGCGGCTTCAGCATCGGCAGGAGGGCGGCCTTGTCCCGCTGCAGGACGTTGACGCCTTCGGGGGTGGCGATCAGCTCCGCGCCGCCGCGGGCCGCCTCACGCACCAGGGGCAGGACATGATCGCGCGACGCCTCGGGCGTGGCCGGCGTGCGGGTCTGTACGAGCGCAACCTTCATCTTGAGTCAGAATATGGGGATTGGCTTTGCGCTTCGTTATATCGCCCCTCCGCGCAAGTTAAGCGCGGCGCCGCTGGCCAGCGCCGAAAACCAGGCATAGGATTCTCCCTGGGGCGGCCGCGCCCCGACTGATCGGTCCGCGACCGCCTGTCACCGCGCCTGGACGCGCTTCGAACCCGGGGGACTTCGGGAGCGTCTCGGCGCCTGAACTGATGGGAGGACGAAGATGCCGATCCAGACGGCGGGGTCCGTGAGGGCGCTAGCGCTCGTGGGCCCCACAAACGCGGGTAAGACTGCACTCTTGGAAGCCCTGCTCCTGGCCACCGGCGCGGTGGACCGGCGGCCTGACGGCGCCGCAGCGGAGCGGATAGGCGACGCGAGCCCGGAGGCCCGCGCGCACGGCCATTCGGTCGAGCTCAACCTGGCCGACTTCGAATTCATGGGCGACCGCTACGCCGTGATCGACTGTCCCGGCTCGCTCGAGTTCTGCGCCAACCTCGACGCCGCCCTGCCCGCGGTCGACCTGGCGGTGGTGGTGGCCGAGCCAGACCCCAACAAGGCCAACCTGCTGCAGCCCACGCTCCGCGAGCTGGAACGGTTGGGCGTGCCACACGCGCTCTTCATCAACAAGATGGATCAGGCGCGCGGCTCCCTGCAGGACCTCCTCGAAGCCCTACAGCCGGTCAGCGGCGCCCCGCTCGTGGCGCGGCAGATCCCGATGTCCGATGGCGAGCACGTGACGGGCGCGATCGACCTGGCCCTGGAGCGCGCCTTCGTCTACCGGCCCGGCGAGCCCGCCGTAGAGATACCGGCGGAGCTGCGCGACATCGAGACCGAGGCGCGCTTCCACATGCTGGAGCAGATCGCCGATTTCGACGACGAGTTGCTCGAACAGCTGCTGTCCGACGTCATGCCGAGCCGCGACGCCGTGTTCGCCGATCTCGTGCGCGAGATGAACGAAGGGCTGATCGTGCCGGTCTTCTTCGGCTCGGCGGAAAGCGGATTCGGGATCGCCCGGCTGCTGAAGGCGCTGCGCCATGAAGCGCCGCCTCCGGAACGGGCCGCCGCCCGCGTGGGGATCGAGGGCGCCGGAGCCTATGTGCTGCGCACCGCCTACGCCGGCCAGTCCGGCAAGCTGGCCTACGCACGCGTTTTCGGCCGCAAGCTCGACGACGGGGCCGAGCTCGTCCTGCCCTCCGGCGATCGGAGCCGCGCCGGCGGCCTTGCCGCCGTGCAGGGCCCTGGCCTGAAGAAGATCGCCGCCGCGGCGCCGGGCGACATCTGCGCGATCGGCAAGGTCGAGCAGGCTCAGGCCGGACAAATCCTGTCGCTGACCGGCCAGCCGCAGGCTGGCGCCGCCGCGCCGCCGGTGCGCAAGCCGCTGTTCGCCGTGGCGCTCGCCGCCAAGGCGCGCAAGGACGACGTCCGGCTGTCTGGCGCGCTCGGCAAGCTGGTCGAGGAGGATCCCGGCCTCACCCTCACCCACGACGCCGAAGCCCACCAGATCCTGCTCGCGGGCCAGGGCGAAGGCCACGTGCGGCTGGCGCTGGAGCGGCTCAAGCGCCGCTTCGGCGTGGAGATCGACACCGAACAGCCCAGGACCCCCTATCGCGAAACCGTTCAGCGCGGCCTGACCCAGCGGGCGCGGCACAAGAAGCAGTCGGGCGGCCACGGCCAGTTCGCCGACGTGACCATCGAGATGCGTCCTCTGCCCCGTGGCTCCGGCTTCGTCTTCGACCAGCGGGTCGTCGGCGGCGCGGTGCCCAAGCAGTGGATTCCGGCGGTGGAGGCGGGCGTGCGCGACGGCTTGGCCAAGGGCCCGCTGGGCTTTCCGGTCACCGATCTGGAGGTGATGCTGATCGACGGCCAGACGCACAGCGTCGACTCCTCGGAAATGGCCTTCCGCACCGCCGGCCGGCTCGCGATCGAAGAAGCGCTCAAGGCGTCCGGCACGATCCTGCTGGAGCCGATCGAGAAGCTGGTGGTCTATTCACCCTCGCCCAGCGCCTCCAACGTGACCTCGGCGCTGACGGCGCGGCGCGGGCAGATCTTGGGGTTGGGTCCGCGCGAGGACTGGCGCGGCTGGGAGCGCATCGAGGCCTACCTGCCGCAGAGCGAACGCCAGCAGCTGATCGCCGAGCTCCGCGGCCTGACCCAGGGCCTGGGCGCCTTCGAGGCGGACTTCGACCACATGGCCGAGCTCACCGGGCGTCAGGCCGCCGCTGCGAGCCAGGGGGCGAGAGCCGGGGCGTAGGGGGAGCCCCCTCCACCCTTCGGGTCCCCCTCCCCCAGAGGGGGAGGGGATCGAGGCTCGGCGCCCTTCTCCTTCCCCCGTAGGGGGAGGGGGACCGCGAAGCGGTGGAGGGGGCCGCCGCCCCTCAGCTGGTCGGCGCAGCCGGCGCTGCGGCCGCGGACGCGGCCGGGCGCCAGTCGGCGGCGGTGGCGGCGTAGAGCTGCACCAGATCCTCGAACTGACGCCCCTGGGCCTGCACAAGCGCGCGGCGGGCGCGGCTGTACTGGCGCTGGGCGTCGGTCATCTGCAGCAGGGTGCCGCCGCCCAGCCGATAGGCGTTCTGGGCGTTCTTGGCGCTGGTCTGCGCCGCATCGGCCGCGCGGGTCAGCGCCGCGATCGACTCCTGGCCCGCGCCCAGGGCGGCGAGGACGTCGGAGACCTGGGTGAAGGCGCTCAGGACCGTCTGCTGGTAGCGCGCCAGCGAGGCCTGCGCGTCGGCCACCGCCGCCCGGCGATCGGCCCGCAGCCGACCGCCGTTGAAGATCGGCGCCGTGAGATGGGGACCGATGTCCCAGCCGCTCGCGGCGTAGCGCGAGAGGCGGCTCGTATTGGTGGCGGTCTGGGTCAGCGTCGCAGAGATGAAGAAATCTGGATAGAGCTCGGCGGTCGCGACCCCAATCGCGGCGGTCTTGGCGTGCAGGTCGGCTTCCGCGGCCAGGATGTCAGGTCGGTTGCGCACCAGGTTCGACGGCAGACTGACCGGGATTGCGGCGGGCGCTTTGAAGCGCTCGAGGTCGAAATCCGGAGCTGTCCATTCCGAGGGCGCCTTGCCCACCAGCAGGGCCAACTGGTGACGCGCCGCGTTCAGGTCCCGGCGTAGCGGCGGCAGCAGCGCCTCGTCCTCGGCATGCTGGGCCTCGGCGGTGGCGATCGCGGCTGGAGCTTCGCCGCCGGCCTGCTCGGCGCGACGCACCATGTCCAACACCTGCTGATCGTCAGCCACCACCGACTCGACGGCCGCGATCTCCGCTCGCAGGCTGGCGATGCGCATCGCCTGCAGCGCGACGTTGCCGGACAGCGTCAGATAGGCCGCGTCAGCGCGACGCGCTTCGGCCTCGGCCTTGGCCTCCGCCTCCTCGGTCGCACGCTTGCGGCCGCCGAACAGGTCGAAATCATAGGCCACGGTCGTGCCGATAACGAAGAGATTGGCCGTAGGGTTTGGGATACCGCCGAAGCCCAGCGCCTGGATATTGAAGCGCTGGCGCTTCGCGGCGGCGTTCAGGTCGGCCTCAGGCGCCTGGCGCCCGCGCACCGATGCGGCTTCAGCCCGGGCGCGCTCCAGGGTGGCGGTCGCTTCGGCCAGGGTAGGACTGTCGGCCAGCGCCTGGCGGACCGCCGCGTTCAGCTCCGGCGAGCCGAACCCCTCCCACCACGGGCCGGCGATGCGGGCCTCGGGCGACAGGGCGGCCATCGTCGGGGTCGGATCCCCGGCCATGGCGTAGGACGCGCCGGCGGCCCCTCCAGGCGGCTCCGGACGCTTGAAGTCCGGCCCAACCGTGGTGCAGGCGCCTAGCGCCAGCATGGACGCAGCCGCGGCCAGGCGCAGCATCAGGCTAATTTCTTGCGACATGAATAGGTTTCCCCCCGCTGCGCAGCGGTCGCAGAAGCAATAGCAGCGGCACGCAGCACAGGATCAAGATGAACATCAATCGGTAGTCGTTGACATAGGCGACCATGGTGGCCTGCCGGTTGATCTCGGCGTCGAGCTGGACTAGCGCGCTCAGGTGGGCGGCTCCCGCGTCGGCGCCCAAGGTCGCGCCCACAACCGGGTCGCCTGGCGCGACATGCTCCGCCAGGGACGAGTGCATCACCTGAGCGTTGCGCGTCGCCAGCACCTGCATGGACGATATGCCGATGCTGGCGGCGAGGTTGCGCACCAGAGTGTACATCGACGAGCCCTCGGCTCTCAGCCGCGCCGGAATCGTGGCGAAGGCGATCGTGGCGGTCGGCGCTATGACCAGTCCGGCGCCCAGCCCCTGGAAGAAGCCCGAGTAGAAGAACAGACGGCTGTCCATCATCAGGTCGAAGCGGGTCATGGTGTGGGTCGAGTAGAGCAGGGTGGCCAGTCCGAAGCCCAGGATGACGCGGGTGTCGAGGTGGCCGACGAGGCGCCCCACGATCAGCATGGCGAGCAACGAGCCGATCCCTCGCGGCATGAGCAGGAAGCCCGTCTGGGTCACCGAGTAGCCCATCAGGCCCTGCAGCATGGGCGGGGCGAGCGCCATGCCGGCGAACAGCACGCCGACGAACACGAAGGCGAAGATGGAGGCGGTGACGAAGTTGCGATCGCCGAACAGCTCCGGGTCGACGAACGGGCGTCGGGATGCAGCCATCTGGACGATGAAGACCCAGAGCGCCATACCGGCGACGATGGCCTCGATCCAGATTTCCGGCGAGGAGAACCAGTCCAGCGTCCCGCCTCTGTCCAGCATCAGCTGGAAGGCGGCCGCGAATACGACGAGGGCGCCAAAGCCTATGAAATCCAGCCGCGCGCTCCGTTCAGGCTGGTCGGGGGACACGAACAGCCAGATGCCGATCAGCGCCAGGAGGCCGATCGGCAGGTTGATGAAGAAGCACCAACGCCAGGAGAGCTGGTCGGTCAGCCACCCGCCGAGCGTCGGCGCGAAGATTGGGCCGATCAGGGCGCCGGCGCTCCAGATCGCCATGGCCTCGCCGTGCTTCTCCGGCGGGTTGATGTCCAGCAGCGTGGCTTGGGAGAGCGGGACCAAGGGGGCTCCGAAGAGGCCCTGCAGCACCCGAAAGACGACGATCTCCAGCAGGCTGGTCGCCATTCCGCACAGCATGGAAGCGATCGTGAAGCCGGCGAGCGATAGCAGGTAGAGGCGCTTGCGACCGATCCGCCCCGCGAGCCAGCCGGTAATCGGCGTGCCGATGGCCGAGGCCAGGACGTAGGAGGTGAGCACCCAGGTGATCTGGTCGACCGCGGCCGAGACGCTGCCCTGAATGTGCGGCAAGGCGACGTTCACGATGGTGGTGTCCAAGGTGTTCATCGTCGTCGCCATCATGGTGCAGACGGTGATCGCCCAGCGGTTGACGGCCCCACCCTCGCTTTCGGCGCTCACCGGAGCCTCGTCTTAGCCGGAGCGGCCCGCTGCGCGAACGTCGACCTTCACCCGCGCCGAGAGGCCGGCGCGGGCCGCCATGCCCGGGGGGGCGCGATCGAAGTCGATGCGGACCGGCAGACGCTGCACCACCTTCACCCAGTTGCCCGTCGCGTTCTGGGCCGGCAGCACCGAGAAGGCCGAGCCCGTGCCAGGCGAGAAGCTGGCGACGTGACCCTGGAGGTCCGCGTCGGGGTAGGCGTCGATCTTGATGGAGACCTTCTGGCCGACCTTCATGTGCGCCAGTTGGTCTTCCTTGAAGTTCGCTTCGATCCAGGGCGCGCCGGACAACAGCCAGAAGGCGGTCTGGGCGGCGTTGAGATAGGTGCCGATCGGCATCTGCTCGACGCGCGTGACGATGCCGTCCGAGGGCGCGTGGACGTCGGTTCTCGACAGATCGAGCTTCGCCCGCTGGAGCTGAGCTTGGGCCTGCATGACCACGGGATAGGAAGAGATGGGTCCGGTGGGCGAGCCGCCGAGGTTGGCCAGCGCCTGGGCCGCCTGCTCCTTGGCCGTGGCCAGCTGCTGGCGCGCCTGCTGGGCGTTATGCGTGGCCTGGGCGACCTGCTGCTGCGAGGCCACGCCGGCCGCCGCCATTCGCCGCTGGCGCGCGGCCTCGTCGGCGGTGAAGCGGACCATCTCCTGCGCCGCCTGCACCGCGGCCTGAGCCTCCTGGTAGGCCGCGCGCTGGGCGTAGACCTGCTGCTGCGCCTGGGCGAGCGCCGCCTCGTCCGCAGCGACGATGGCCTGGAAGTCGCGGGCGTCCAGCCGGAACATCACCTGTCCGCGGCGGACGAACTGGTTTTCCTTGACATCGATTTCAATGACACGTCCCGAGATCGACGGCGCCACGGGCACCTTGGCGACCTGCACATAGGCGTTGTCGGTCGTCTCGAACCGGCCGCTGGTGAAGAACAGGTACCCCGCCACAAGAAGGATCAGGAGAGGCCCCCCTACAATCAGGGGCCATCGCATCCGGCGCAGCAAGCTTTCGCGCTCCGGCGGCGCCCGAAGATCGCTCCGGTTCTCGGCCAGATCCGTCTGATTCAAGTCCTTCACCTTCTACTCAGGGCGAACAGGGCGACGCCCCCCAGCGGCGTCGCCTGAACTCCCGTTTCGGGGATAAGGCTGACCGTGAGATGATCCAAATGATACATTCTCACACCGCGAATGAGCTGAATACATTTGATGCTCGACCTCAACCTGCTCCGGGTCCTGGACGCCATGCTCGAAGAGCGCAGCGTCACCCGCACCGGAGCGCGACTCGGCCTGACGCAATCAGCCGTAAGTCACGCGCTAAACCGATTACGCCATGCGCTCAACGATGAGCTGTTTATTCGCGGGGCGCACGGCATGCAGCCGACGCCGCGGGCGATCGAAATGGGGCCGCAGGTGCACGCGGCGCTGGCTCAGCTGCAGGCGGCCCTGACCCCGTCGAATTTCGACCCGCGCACCAGCGACCGGACCTTCGTCCTTGCGGCCGGAGCCTATGTGACCGCCGTGCTCACGCCGCCGCTGGTCAGCCGGATCGCGGCCGAGGCGCCCAATGTGGCGCTCGTGATCCGCCAGGCCACCCCGGAAAGCCCCGACCGCGTCGACGCTCACCGCGTGGACTTCATCGTCAACGTCGGCATGAGCGCGCCGGCCCGGCTCGTGCGGGAGATGATCGCCCAGGAGAGCCTCGCCTGGCTGGTCCGCGCGTCGCATCCGCTCGCCGCCAAGGCCCGAGTGACCGTCGAGGATCTCGTCGCCTGGCCGCACGTGGTGATCGCCGGCGTCTCGGGCCTGTCGAACGAAGGCCAGGAGCGCCGCGGGCTCGTCACAAGGTCGAGTTGGGAGAACGCCGCCGCCTTGGAGACCGCCCTGGCGAGCCGCGGCCTCACCCGCAAGGTCGGCGTCACCGTGCCGGACAGCTATTCGGCGATCTCGATCGTGGCGCGCTCGGACATGGCGACCCTGATCCCCCGCCGCCTCGCCGAGATGCTGACCCAAAGCGGACGCGTTAGCCTGATCGAGCCGCCCTACCCTTCCCCGGCGATCGACATGAGCCTGCTCTACCTTCAGGAACGGCTGGCCGAACCGGCGATCGCCTGGATGCGCGAGATGATCCGCACGACGGCGGCCGCGCTCTAGCCCTGCTGCGCCGCGGCGAGCGCGTCGTCGATCTCCGCCGCGCGCAGATAGGCCGGACGCTGGCGCAGCGGCGCGACGAACCGCTCGAAGGCCGGGCGGGCCTCGATTGTTCCGAACCGCATGCCCCAGTCGAGGTGCGCGCCGAGGTAGAGGTCGGCGGCGCTGAAGCGCCCGCCGGCCAGATGCTCGCGGCCGTCGAGCACGCTCTCCAGCGTCTGCATCACCCGCAGGTAAGAGCCGTAGCCCGCCATCCGCTCCTGTTCCGGCGCGATGTCGACGCCCAGCGTGCGGTTGGTGACGGCGGCCTCCAGCGGAGCTGCGGCGAAGAACAGCCACCGGTAATAGGGGCCGCGCTCCGGATCGCCCGGCGCGGGCGCCAGGCCCGCCTGTGGAAAGGCGTCGGCGAGATAGGCGCAGATCGCCGCGTTCTCCGTCACCACGACGTCGCCGTGGGTCACCGCCGGCACCTTGCCCATCGGATTGACCGCCAGATAGGCCGCCGACTTGAGGCCCCTCACATAGTCGAGGACGTGGGTCTGATACGGCTGGCCGACCTCCTCCAGCATCCATCGCGCCACCCGGCCGCGGGACATCGGATTGGTGTAGAGCACGAGTTCGCCGGTCATGACGGAGCCTCCCTGTCGGCTGTCCTACGCAGGCGCGCCGCCGCGCGCGATGAAGGCATCCACCACCGGCTCGAGAGCCGTCAGCGGCATGTTGCCGGACAGCAGCGCCGCATCGTGAAACCGCCGGATGTCGAACTTGGCTCCCAGCGCCGCGCGCGCCTTGTCACGCAGGCGCAGCCAGGTGAGCTTGCCGACCATGTAGCTGCAGGCTTGGCCGGGCCAGACGCAGTAGCGCTCGACCTCGGTCGCCGAGCTCGATCCGGGCTCGCCGTCGATGCTGGACATGGTCTGGATCGCCTGCTCCCGGCTCCAGCGCTTGGCGTGCAGGCCGGTGTCCACCACCAGCCGCGCGGCGCGGAACAGGGCGGCTTGAAGGAAGCCGATCTCGCCCAGCGGGTCGTCGGCGTAGACGCCCATCTCCCTGGCGAGCTCCTCGGCGTAGAGCGCCCAGCCCTCGCCGTAGGCCGAGTAGAAGGCCGCGCGGCGGATCATCGGCAGGTCGGCCTCCTGCTGCAGCGAGAGCTGCAGGTGATGGCCCGGGATCGCCTCGTGATAGGTCAGCGTCGGCAGGGTCCAGCGCGGGACCTCGGCGGTGTTGCGCAGGTTGATCCAGTAGATCCCCGGCCGCGAGCCGTCGAGGCTGGGATTGTTGTAATAGCCGCCCGGCGCGCCCGCCTCGATGAAGGCCGGCACCCGGCGGATCTCCACCGGCGCCTTGGGGAGCGTGCCGAAGTAGCCCGGTAACCGGACCTGCATGGCGCGCACCTGGCCGTTCAGGTCCTCGATCAGCCTCGCCTTGCCCGCGTCGGTGTTCGGGTACCAGTAGCGCTTGTCCTTGAAGAGGGCGCCGATCCGCTGCCCCACCGAACCCTTGGTCATGCCCTGCTTCTTGAGGATGACCTCGGCGCGGTCGGAGAGCTGGCGCGCCTGGTCGAGACCCATCTGATGGACCTCGTCGGGGGTCATGTTGGTGGTCGTGCCGACCTTCAGCGAAAGCGCGTAATAGGCCTCGCCGTCCGGCAGCCGCCATACGCCCGCGTCGTGGACCGCCTTCGGCCGCAGCTCTTGCATCAGCGCCAGCTGCCGGCCCAGCGCCGGCGCGACCTTCTCCCGATAGATGCTCGCGGCCTGGGCCGCATAATCGCCGGCGATCCCCTTCTGCCGCGCCCGGTCGGCCACCGACGTCACCAGCGTCGACGTCTCGGGCGCGGTCTGGAGGCCCTTCATCTGGGTGATCGCCCGGTCGATGACGAAGTCCGGCGGCGTCACGCCCAGGCCGACGTCGCGTCGCGCCCGCTCCAGCTCCTGGTCCATGACCGTCGCGAAGGCCTCCAGGCGCGACAGATAGGCGTCGGCGTCGGACTTGGTCTCGATCAGGTGCTGGGTGGCCAGGAAGCTCGGGATCGACTGGTAGGCGCCGGTGAGCTGGCTCAGCACATAGGGCGCCCCGGCCCCCTGCTGGCCGTAGGGAAAGGCGCGATCCGCCTCGGCCGTGGTCTCCAGGCCGAAGATCACCGCGTCGTAGTTGACCGCGGACATGCCCGAAAGCTGCGATCGGTCGACAGCCTTCAGGCGGCGCAGCTGGTCGGCGTTGAGACCTCTAAGGTGCTCGAGCTGCGCCAGCGATCGCGGGTCCAGCCTGGACTTGGCCGCTGCGCGTTCGCCGCTGTCGAGGCCCAGGCTGGTGACGAACTCCGGGCTCTCGTTCAACGCCTCCTGGAAGAACTGGTCGAGGGCGGTCGCGAGCTGGGCGCCGGCGTCGGGCGGCGCGACCGCCGGCGTCGGCGCGCTGACGGGCGGCGGAGCGGCCTTCTGGCTCGCGCAGCCGGCCATCGCGAACGATCCGGCGGAGAGGAGCAGATTGCGGCGGCTCAGCACGGCGAGGCCTCGTTGTTACGTCATTGTGACGCCTAGCTTTACGATCGCCAGCGACGATCCGGCAAGCCATTGGCTGTTCCTCTCCCACGCCGCGCGAGTGGAAGGCTAGGCGCCTTGCAGGCGGCGCCGGAACAGCGAGAACATTCGCTCCCAGCTGCGCTCCGCCGCAGCCTTGTCGTAGGCCGGGCGGCCCGGGAAGGCGAAGCCATGGGCGGCGCCGGGGTAGATTTCGACCTCCGCGAAGGGTGCGTAGGCCTTGGCCGCCTGGTCGAGCGGCTCGACCATCTCCAGCGGCGACCAGGTGTCGATCTGGGCGCAGGCGAAATAGAACTCGGCCGTCGCCTTTCCCAGCGCCAGGTGCGGGCTGTCGTCCTGGTCGCTGACCAGCATCACGCCGTAAATGCAGGCGGCGGCGCCGATGCGCTCGGGATGGCGTGCGGCGAAGGTGACCGCATACTGGCCGCTCATGCAGTAGCCGACGCACCCCGCCCGTCCCGGACTGGCCGCCGGGTCGCGATCGGCGTAGTCGAGCAGGGCGTCGGCGTCCTCCATCACCTGTTGGGCGGACAGCCGTCCTGAGAGCGCGAAAGCAGCCTGCTGCGCCTCGTCGGGCGAAATGGCGGCGAGTTCCGGAAACGAGCTGCGCCCCGTCCGGTAGTAGAGGTCGGGCAGCATCACATAGTAGCCGACGCTCGCCAGCCGACGGACCATGTCGCGCAATTCCTCGCGCACGCCGAAGGCGTCCATGAAGACCAGCACGACCGGGTGCGGGCCCTCCCGCTCCGGATGCGCGATGAATGTGGCCGCCGCGCCGGCCGGCGTGGGGATCTCGACCGTCTGCTCGATCATCTTCGCCTCCGCCGCCCCTCAAGGTTCGCCAGGGAGGCAACGACGAGCCAGCGCATTTGGATGCGCCAGGCGCCGTCTCAGCGGTCGAGGATGTTCAGCCTGCGGACGGTCAGCTCATCCACCTGCAACCGCTTGACCCGCAGCCGGCCGATCGCCAGGCGGCCGACAGCGAGGCTGCCGATCGCCACCGCGCCCACCGCCAGGGCCCCGAGCGCCGCCGCGCCCAAGGCGCCGGCGCCGATTGCGACGGCCCTCTTGGGCCTGCGGGCGACGACCTCGCTCATCGCCTAAGCCTTGCTCCGTGCGTCGAACGCCGCGCGGACCTCCGCCAAAAGGCTGGTCCAGTCGCCGGCCCGCGGCTGCCGGAAGAGGCGTGCGGCCGGATACCAGGGCGAGGGAACGCCGTCGTGCGGCCAGCGCCAATCGCCCACCCGCGGCAGCAGCACCCAGCACTCCCGGCCCATGGCGCCGGCGAGATGGGCGACGGCGGTGTCCACCGCGATCACCAGGTCGAGGCCGTCGATGATTCGGGCCGTCTGGGCCATGTCGCGCGCGCCGCTGTCCTCCGGCGCGAGGCTGCGCACCCCGCGCCAGCTGAGGACCTCCGCGATCGCTTCGTCGGGCATTGAACGATTCTTGTCGTTGGTGTGAGCCGGGTTTCCCTTGCCGACGAACCCGACGCCTTGGCCGCCGATGCGCGTGCTGGGCAGATAGGGCGCCCCGGGGACGGTCTCGAAGGTGACGCCCAGCCGGCCGGGCAAGGAGCCCGCAAGCACCCAGGCGCCATGCCGCGGAATGTCGATGTCGCCCGCCGCGGCGATCACCTTCAGGCCTGCGTTCCGGAACAGCTCGGCCAGGCCGGGCGCGCAGACCAGGGTCGTCTCGACACCCTGCGCCTTCAGTTGGAACACGAACCTGGCGAACATGATCTGGTCGCCGAGGCCCTGCTCGGGAAGCACCAGCAGGGTCTTCACCGGCTCGCCGCGCCACTCCGGAAAGCTCAGCTTCTGATCCCAGCTCAGCCGCGCGCGGCGGAAGTCGTAGCAGGGCCAGGCCTCCGCGTAGCGGTTCTGCCGGAGCAGGACGAAGCCCAGGTGCCACTGCAGCAGCGGATCGCCGGGCGTACGGGCGAGCGCCTCGCGGAGCACCGCCTCGGCCTCGGCGAACCGCTCGGCCTCCTGCAGCATGACCGCGACGCTGGTCACGACGTCCGTGCGCGGCAGCGCCTTGAGGAGGCCGCGGTGGAGCTCCTCCCCCCGATCCGGCCGGCCGTCGGCGTAGGCTTGGGCGGCCATCTGCAAGACATCGGCGATGGTCAGCGGCTTGGGCGTGGCGGCGGTGGGCTCGGACAAGGCGTGGCTCGGAGATTCGCGCTAGGTGAGAGCGCGATGTTTGGAGCCGTCGCGCGCCGAACACAAGCGTCAGCGGGCCCGCTCGGCGCGCGGCCCCGTGGCTGCGACGTCAGGTCAGGCCGCCTTCTGCAGCTCCTGCTTCACCCGCTCGGCGAGGGTCTTGATGTCGATGGGCTTGGGAAGGAACGAGATGTTCCGTTCGCCCTCCAGGAGGTCGGAAAATTCCGATTCGGCGTATCCGGAGATGAACATCACCGGCGCTTCCCCGAGATAGGGCCTCGCCTGCTTGAGCAGGTCCGGACCCTGCATGCCCGGCATGACCACATCGGAGATCATCAGGTCGATCTCGCCGGCGTGGGTCTCCGCCAGCTCCAGCGCCTCCTCGCCGCTGGCGGCCTCGATCACCTCGTAGCCGCGGGCGCGCAGCAGCTTGGCGGCGACGCCCCGGACCGCGTCCTCGTCTTCGACGAACAGGATCCTCCCGGCGCCGGAGAGGTCGCGGGCGACGGCGCGCTTCGGCGGCAGCGGCTTGGGCGGCTCGGACGTCGCGGACCGGATGTGGACCGGCAGGAAGATGCGGAAGGCCGTCCCCTCGTCTGGGCTCGTATCGAGATGGATGTAGCCGTCGGACTGGCGGACGATGCCGTAGACGGTGGCCAGGCCCAGGCCCGTGCCCTCGCCGACCGGCTTGGTGGTGAAGAAGGGCTCGTAGATCTTGTCGCGGATCTCCGGCGGAATGCCGGGGCCGTCGTCGGCGACCTCGATGAGCGCCTGCTCGCCCTTTGCGCCGGCGTAGCCCAGCTGGATCGCCTCCTCCTGGGTGAGGCGCGCGGTGCGGATCGTCACCTGGCCGCCGCCGTGCGCACGCACCGCGTCGCGGGCGTTGACCGCCAGGTTCATGACCGCCGTCTCCAGCTGGCTGCGGTCGATGCGCACCTGCGGCAGGTTGCGGCCGTACTCGGTGGAGAGCTTCACGTCCTCATAGAGCACGCGCCGCAGCAACACCTCGAACTCGCTGATCAGTTCGCCGAGGTCGAGGATCTCGCGCTGGACCGTCTGCTTGCGCGAGAAGGCCAGCAGCTTGCGGACCAGATCGGCGGCCCGCGTCGAGGTCTGGCGGATCTCGTTCAGCCCCTCGTAGGAGGGGTCGCCCACCGGGTGGCGCGCCGCCAGCACGTCCAGCTGCATGAAGATGGCGGTGAGCAGGTTGTTGAAGTCGTGGGCCACGCCGCCGGCCAGCTGGCCGATGGCCTGCATCTTCTGGCTCTGCGCCAGCTGCAGCTCGATCTGCTTCTGCTCGGAGACGTCGACCAGATAGGCGACCCAGCGGCCGTCGCTCTTGGACAGATAGAGGTGGGCGATGCGGGCGGGGTCGTGCGCGAGGCGGACTTCCAGCGGCGCGCCGGCCGCGCTGGCGGAGGCCAGTCGCTGGGCCGCGTCGGCGCGGCTGGCGGGATCGATCAGGTCGCCGAACGCCTGGCCGGGCACGCCGCCTCCGGCCACCGCCTTCAACGCCGGATTGGCCTCGATGATCTTCGCCTCGAACGCGTCCTCGCCTTCCAGCAGGGCCGCGCCGAAGGGCGAGGCGGCGGCGAAGGCGTCCAGCACCTTGGGCGGCGGCGGCCCGGCCGCCGTGAAGCCGTTCAGCACCTCCATCGCCGCGGCGGGGAGCGCCAGCGAAGCGCCCGCTTCCCCGGTCAGCCGAACCAGGAAGCGGCGGGGGCCCAGCGGGGTGACGACGCAGTTCCGCTCCGCCCCGCCGACACGCAGGACCGCATGCCCCGCCTCGCCGTGACGCGCCGCGCTAAGCGCCCCGAACAGGCTGACGGCCGCTGGCCCGCTCTTGGGGAGGCGGGGAGCCTCGCCCACCGTCGCGCGCCAAGCCCGGTTCATCGCCTGCAGCCGCCCGTCCGCCCCCGCCAGGGCGGCGGCGTCGTCGAGCGCCTCGATCAGGCCTTCGGGCGTGAGTTCCACCTCGGCGGACGGCTCGTAGGCGCTGCGCAGCACGAACAGGCCGAGGCAGGCCACGCCCGCCAGCCCGGCCAGCAGCAAGAGGGTCGCGGTCATCTGCGGGCTGGAGCGCAACGCGACCCAGGCGGTGAAGCCGACGGCGAGCATGAAGAAGCCGACCGCCGCGCCGGTGAGCACGTCGACCTTGCGCCGCTCGCTCCTAGCCGACATGGGCTTGGCCATCGTCGCGCCCGCGATCACCCGTTGCGAATATTGCGGCCCGCCCGTGCGGGCCTGCGATTCGGTCATGACATTGTCTCACAGCGGAAGAGCCGTGGCACGGCGCCGGCTCTGCCTCAGGATGAAGCCGATGATCTTCGCCACCGCCTCGTAGTGGGCGGGCGGGATCACGTCGTCGATCTCGACCGCGGCGTAGAGCGCGCGGGCGAGCGGCGGGTCCTCGATGACGGGCACCCGGTGCTCCTGCGCGACCTCGCGGATCTTCAGGGCGATGGCGTCCAGTCCCTTGGCGACGCAGAGCGGGGCGTCGTCCTCGCCCTGTACGTACTTCAGCGCCACGGCGTAGTGGGTCGGGTTCATCACCACCACCGTCGCCTTCGGCACCGCCTGCATCATCCGCCGCCGGGCGCGCTCGGCGCGGATCTGCTTCTGGCGCGCCTTCACGTGGGGATCGCCTTCGGTGTTCTTGAACTCCTCCTTCAGCTCCTCCTTGCTCATCCGCATCCGCGTCATAAAGCGCTGTTTCTGCACGAACCAGTCGCCGGCGGTGATCACGAGCAGGAGGCCGATGACGGCGAACACCAGCCGGCGCAGCAGGTCGGCCAGGAGCGGCAGGATGGCCGAGACGTCCAGCATCGCCAGCTGGGCCATCTGGCTGAGGTGCGGCTTCAGCACCCACCAGGCGAGGACGCCGGTGATGATCACCTTCAGGATCGACTTGGCGAACTGGATCAGGCCGTCGAGGCCGAAGATCCGCTTCAGCCCCTGCAGCGGCGAAAGCTTGCTGAAGTCCGGCTTCATCTTGTCGGGCGAGAACATCAGGCCCGTCTGGACGAGATGGCCGGCGGCGCCGGCGAGACCGGCGCTCAACAGCACCAGCAGGACCGCCGGCAGGGCGGCTTTCAGGGCGTAACGGGCGACGTCCATGCCCGCCCGCCCGTCGATCTCGATCGATTGCGGATGGGACAGGAAGGGCAGGAGCTCCATCGCCAGGTTGCGGCAGATCCAGCCGCCGGCGATCGCCAGCACCGCCGCGCTCGCCGCCAGCGAAGCCAGTTGCGGCAGCTCCGGGGTCTTGGCGACATCGCCCTTCTCGCGCGCCTGCTCGAGCTTGCGCGGTGTCGGCTCTTCTGTGCGCGAGGCGGCTTCGTTGTTGTCCTCGGCCATCTCAGGCGAACATCCGCAGGAGGTCGCGATAGCGGTCGAGGAAGACCAGGCCGATCACGCCCAGGCTGAGCGCGAAGATCGACAACGAGGTCAGCACCAGCAGCGGCGAGGCGACGAAGAAGACCTGGAACTGAGGCATCACCCGGCCGACCAAGCCGGTGGCGACGTTGAAGATGAAGGCGAACACCAGCACCGGCGCCGAAAGCTGAACGCCCAGCGCAAATGCGCGGCCGACGGTCTGCACGGCCAGTTGCACGGCGTCGGCCGTGGGCACGGCCTTGTGGAAGGGAAACAGGGTGTAGGAGCGGACGATCGCGCTCAGGAACATATGGTGCAGGTTGCTGGTCATCACGAGGACCAAGGCCAGCAGGCCGAGGAAGGTGGCCAGCGTGGTGGAGGGCGCGGCCTGGCCCGGATTGGCGGTCTGGGCGAACGACAGGGTCGTCTGAATCGAGACGATCTCGCCGGTCACCGCCAGCACCAGCATGAACAGCCGCAGGATGCCGCCGATCATTAGGCCGATCAGCATCTCCCGGATCACGGCGCCGGCGAGATCGGCGGACGTCCCTGGCAGGGCGGGCGCGGCCGGACCCAGTACGGGATAGAGGGCGAGCGTCATCACCAGCGCCAACGCCAGGCGGATCCGCGCGGGCACATAGGTCTCGCCGATCCCGGGGATCAGCATCAAGAGCGCCCCCAGGCGGGCGAAGATCAGCCCGCCCGCGAACACCTGCTGGGCGGCGGCGTAATGCTCCATCGGCCGCGGCGGCCCTACATCGCCGCGATGCGGGCGGCGATGTTGCGCATGAAGCCGCTCATCAGCGCGCCCATCAGCGGCAGGAACACCAGCAGCGAAACGAAGACCGCGACGATCTTCGGCGCGAACACCAGGGTCTGCTCCTGCACCTGGGTCAGCGCCTGTAGCAGGCCGATGCCCACCCCCACCACCAGGCCCACGATCAGCACCGGAGCGGATAGCTGGATGGTGAGCCAGATGGCGTCGCGGCCGACGTCCAGAACCTCCGCGCCGTTCATCGGCAAGCTCCCTTTCACGCTACGGAATCGCCCGGCGGACCGGACTCCTCCGGTCTGCGGGATCATGGTTAACGAAGGCCTACTTTGGTTAACGAGCTGGGCAGGAATTGCCGGGCGGCCGCGAAACGCCCCCTCCGTCTCCCGCCCTCGGCGGGACCCACCTCTCCCGCTGCGCGGTGGAGGATCTGAGCGCCAAGATGCTCAACCGCTTGCGGGGGAGCGGTCCGCAAGCGGACTGAGGGGGCGTTCAGCGTAGTCCCAGCTCCCGCTCCAACCTCTCCGCCGCCGCTCTCGGCGTGACCTTGTCGGCGTCCCGGTCGACGCTGAGGTTGGCCGCGCGCATGGCCTCCACGGGAATCTTGCCGATCAGCGGCGCGAGCGCCCGGCGAAGCGTCGGATCGCCCGCCCGCTTGGGCGAGATCAGCACCACCGCGTCATAGGGCGGAATGGCGCCCTTGGGATCGGTCAGCGTCACCAGCCGGTCGGCGGCGATGCGGCCGTCGGAGGAGAAGGCGCTGATCACGTCGACGTCGCCGCCGGCCAGCGCCCGGTACATGAAGGTGGGCTGGTAGGAACGCTGGCTACGGAAGCTCAGTCCATAGGCCTGGGCCGCCGCCTTCCACTCCGGCCGGGTCAGGAACTCCAGGTCGGCGCCCAACGCCAGCCGCGGCGCCGCGCGCGCCAGGTCGGCGAGGGTCGTGACGCCGAGCGCCTTCGCCCGATCCTGGCGCATCGCCAACGCATAGGCGTTCTCGAACCCGAGCGGTCCCAGCACGACGACGCCGTCGCGCCGCTTCAACTCGGCGGTAAGCTGGCTGAGCACCGCACCGCGGCCCGGGTTGTCGCTGCGCTGCAGGACGTTGGTCCACAAGGTGCCCGAATAATCGACGTAGGCGTCGATCTCGTCCGAGGCCAGCGCGCGGTAGACGACCGCCGAGCCCAGCCCCTGCTTCAACTCGGCGTCGGCGCCTTCGCGCTTCAGCCGCCCCGACATCAGCTCGGCGAGGATATATTGCTCGGAGAAATTCTTGGCGCCGATCACATAGGCCGGCCGCGCGCCCCCGACGGCCAGCGGCGCGAGCGATAGCGCGATCCCCGCCGCCAGCCCGATGAGGCCCGCCAGCAGCCGGCCGCCGCTGCGTCTGCGCATGCCGGTTTCGGCCAGGCCCAACAGTTGGTCCGCCGCCAGCGCCAGCGCCGCCGAGGCCGCGCATCCGACCAGCACATCGACCCAGTTCTCGGTCTGCAGGCCCGAGAAGATGTAGTTCCCGAGGCTGGTCTGGCCGACCGGCGTGGAGAGGGTGGCGGCCCCGATGGTCCACACCGCGGCGGTGCGCACGCCCGCCATGATGATCGGCGCCGCCAGCGGAAGCTCGACCTGCCGCAACCGCTGGCCGGAGGTCATGCCGACGCCGTCCGCCGCAGCCAGGATCGCCGGATCGAGGCTGGTCAGCCCCACCGTCGCGTTCCGCAGGATCGGCAGCATGGAATAGAGCGTCAGCGCCAGCAGCGCCGGGAGGAAACCCAGCGCGGAGAAGCCCTGGCCGAAGGCGGCGTGGGCTGCGGCCGAGAGCGCCAGCAGCAGCGGATAGAAGAGCGCGAGCAGCGCCAGGCTGGGGATGGTCTGCACCAGGCTCGACGCGGCGAGCAGAGGCCAGCGCAGCCGCGGGCTGCGGCTCGCCGCGATCGCCAGCGGCAGGCTCGCGAGCACGCCCAGCGCCAGCGCCGCGGCCGACAACGCCACGTGCCAGGCCAGGTATTCGGGCAGCAGCGCCAGCGCGGCGTCGAGCCGCGGGCTCAAGCGGAGGCTCCGGCGAGCCGGGCGCGCAGCCGCTCGGCCTGGCGGCGGGGCGCCTCCAGCATCGCGCGCACCCGCGCATCGGCGGTGTCGGCCAACAGCGCGGCCGGCGCGCCGTCGGCGATAACCCGCCCTTCGCCCAGCACGATCAGCCGGTCGCCCAGCAGGATGGCCTCGGCCATGTCATGGGTCACCATCACTGTCGTCAGGCCGAGCCGCGCGTGCAGGGCGCGGTAGTCGGAGCCCAGCGCGTCGCGGGTCAGCGGATCGAGCGCGCCGAACGGCTCGTCCATCAGCATGATCGCCGGCTCGGCGGCGAGCGCGCGGGCCACGCCCACCCGCTGCCGCTGCCCGCCGGAGAGCTCGGCCGGCATGCGGCCAGAGACCTCGCGCGGCAGATCGACCAGGCCGAGCAGCGCCTCGACGCGCGCCTCCGCGCGGGCCTTGTCCCAGCCCAGCAGCCGGGGCGTGACGGCGATGTTCTGCGCCACCGTGAGGTGGGGAAACAGTCCCACTTCCTGGAAGACGTAGCCGATGCCGCGCCGCAGTTCATGCGCCGCGACTGCCCGGGCGTCACGACCGCCGATGCGGATGCGGCCCGCATCCGGCTCGACGAGGCGGTTCAGCGTCTTGAGCAGGGTGGTCTTGCCGGAACCGGAGGGTCCCACCAGGGCTACGAACTCACCGCGCCCGATCGAGAGCGCATCGATTTTCAACGCCAACGCGCCGCCGTAGCGCTTCGCGAGCCCCTCCATCTCGATCGCCGCCTCGACCATGGGGCAAGCTAGCACGCCCGATGCGGCCCGCCGCCGTCAGATCGGCATGCGCATGATTTCCTGGTAGGCGTTGATCACCTGGTCGCGGACGGCCATCACCGTCTCCAGGCTGGTCTCGGCGGCCGAGATGGCGGTGACCACGTCGACGAGCTCGGCCTTGCCGGCCACCTGGGCGGCGATCTGGCTCTCGGCGTGACGCGAGGCCTCGACCACATTGGTCATGGTGGACTTGAGGATGTCGCCGAAGCCGCCCGCGCCGGCCGGCTCGGCCGTGGGCGCGGCCCCCGCGGCCTTCTGGATGTCGGCATAAGCCTTGGCGGCGGAGAGCGCAGTGATCATGGCTGAGGGCCTACCTCTTCAGGATGTCGAGGGTGCGCGCGTCCATCGCCCGGGCCGTCTCGATGACGTTGAGATTGGCTTCGTAGGCGCGCTGCGCCTCCTTCAGGTCGAGCGCTTCGATCAGCGGATCGACGTTCGGCTCCTTGACGTAGCCCTTGGCGTCGGCGGCGGGGTTGCCGGGCTCGTAGGTCACCTTGAAGTCGCGCTTGTCCGGCTCCGCGCGAGCCATGGAGACGCCGGTCGCGCCATCGACTTCCGTCGGCTGGAACACCGGGATCTGCCTCCGGTAGGGGTCGCCGCCGGCGGTGCGCGAGGTCGAATTCGCGTTCGCCAGGTTCTCGGCGATGATTCGCATGCGCGCCTGCTGGGCGCGGAGCGCTGAGGCGGCGATCGACTGGGTGATGCCGCTCGAGGTCTTGGCGTCGGCCATCTATTCTCCCCTCAACGGCCCGGCGCCCGCGCCGCCGTCCTGAGCAGGCCAAGCGACTTCTGATAGAAGCTGATCGCCGCGTCGTAGTTCATCCGCGCGTCCGATAGCTTGAGCATCTGTTCCTCGAGCGAGACCGCGTTGCCGTTCAGCGTGGTCTCGGAATCGCGCCCCTTGCTCTCCATGAACCCCGAGCTGACGCTCGCGCCTCCATGCTTCAGCGGCATATGGCCCGGTTGAGTGACCGCGGTCGCGCTACCGTTCTGCTGCTGCAGCTTCACGTCGAAGCTGAACGGCTTGAGGTCGGAGGGGCGGAATCCCGGGGTGTCGGAGTTGGCGACGTTCTCGGCGATGACCCGCTGACGCTCCGAGAGATAGCCCAGGCGTCCGCGCAGCATGGCGAAAAGCGGAATCTGCGAGAGGTCCATGGTCGAACATGGTGAATAAACAGGGTTAATCAGCGCTTAATCGACTCGGCCGAGTCCTGCCCTCGATCCCACCGTCGAGACACGCAGAAGCGACATGGATTTCGCCGACTTTCTCCGCGCGGTCTTCGCGCTCGCCCTCACCCTGGGCCTCATGGGCCTGTGCGCCGTCGGCTTGCGGCGTTTCGGGCCGGACGCGCTGACGCGATTCGCCAGCGCGAAGAAGACGCGCCGCCTGACCGTGGTCGAGACCCTGGTGCTCGACCCCTCGCGGCGGCTGGTGCTGGTCTCCTGCGACGGCCGCGAACGGCTGCTGCTGCTGGGCGAAGGCCGGCTGCTGGAGACCGCCGTCGCGCGGGAGAGCGCCTGATGCGCGGGCTCCTCAAAGCGGTCCGTGTCCTGCCCGCCGAGGACTGGCGGCGCGCGGCAGGCCTGGCGGCCTTGATCACGCTGGGCAGCCTGGTGTTCCCGGCCGCCGCCGCGGCCCAGGCGGTGAACATCAATCTCGGCACCGGCGCCGGCCTGACCGAGCGCGTCGTCCAGTTGATTGGCCTGATGACGGTGCTGTCGCTGGCTCCGTCGATCGTGATCATGACCACATCCTTCGTGCGGATCGTGGTGGTGCTCTCCCTGCTGCGCACGGCGCTCGGCCTGCAGCAGAGCCCGCCGAACTCGGTGATCGTCTCGCTGGCGCTGTTCCTGACCGCCATCGTCATGGGGCCGACGCTGGAGCAGTCCTACCAGCAGGGGATCAAGCCGCTGCTCAACAAGCAGATGGAGCTGCCTCAGGCCTTCGACGCCGCGGGCGGCCCGGTGAAGCGGTTCATGCTGACACAGGTGGACCGCGAGGACCTGGCGCTGTTCGTGCGCCTCTCGCGCATCCCCAAGCCCGCGACGGCCGTCGACACCCCGATCCGCGTCGTCACCCCGGCCTTCATGATCTCCGAACTGAAGCGCGCCTTCGAGATCGGCTTCCTGCTGTTCGTCCCCTTCCTGGTGATCGATCTGGTCGTCGCCAGCGTGCTGATGAGCATGGGGATGATGATGCTGCCGCCGGTGACGGTGTCGCTGCCGTTCAAGCTGATCTTCTTCGTCCTGGTGGACGGCTGGCGCCTGGTCTGCGGCAGCCTGGTGGAGAGCTTCCACCCGAAATAAGTCCTCTCGCGCCTTTCTCCGCGACGCAGGAAAGGAAAGGCTAGGTCTTGGCCGCCTTCGCCGGCTTCCCCGACCCCACGGGCGCGCGGGCGGTGCGGAAGCGGTCCTTCATCTTGGCGACCCAGCCGGAGAAGGTCTCGTTGTCGGCCGTCACCCGGCCGAAGTCGGCGACGCTGAGCGGGCCGGAGGGGTCGCCCGAGAGCGCCACGCGCAGGGCCTCGGGATTCCGCGCCTGGTCGAAGTAGCGCTGGTAGCGCTGGTTGAGGCGGACCAGCGCGCCGGAATCGCCCGCCAGGCTGTAGGCCACGCCGGCGCGCAGTAGCTTGCCCTCCTCCTCGCCGGTGAGCGGCTCAGGGTTGTCGAAGCGGCGGCCCAGCGACCTCTCGAACAGCGGCCCTGCCGCGGCCCAGCTCTTTTCCTTCCAGGTGATTTCGGCGCGCAGCTCCTGGCCGTCCTGCGAAGCGTCCTTGCCGAGCACCTCAAGCGCGGCGTCATAGCGGCCGAGCGCGGTCCAGGCGCGCGCCTCGACCAGCCGCCGCTCGGCCTGCAGAGCGCTCGGCAGCACCGTGCTGCGCGAGGCGTTGATCGCCTGCAGCGCCTGCTCCGGCTTGCGGTCCATCAGGTAGATCACCGCCAGATCGGTGGCGACCTGGGCGCGCGGCACGCCCTCCAGCCGGTTGTCGGCCTGATATTTCAGAAGCTCAGCCGCCTGGGGCAGCAGGTCCACGTCGATCAACCGGCGCACCAGCTTGCGCACCATCAGGTCGCCATCCGCGCCCAGCGGCGTCAACTCCTTGAAGTCGAAGAACAGGGCCAGCGCCTGGATGGGCTCCAGCCCGTCGGCCATGCCGTCGAGGAACAGCGAGCGGAACGCCTCGGCGAGGTCGGTCTGCAGCTGCACCGCCTCCGGCAGATTCGGCAGCCGCCCGCCGGTCGAGCGCAGCGCCTCCAGCGCCTCGCGATAGCGGCCCTGGGCGATGTAGAGCTGGCCAAGCGCGCGGATGGTCTCCAGCTCCGTCGCGTCGCCCCGCCAGCGGAAGCGCAGATTGTCGTAGACGACGGCAGCCTGGGCCGCGGTGATCTTGCCTTGCTCCACGCGGATCAGGGTCGCCCGCAGCAGCGCCGGAGCGGCGAGGGAATCGACCGGCGCGCCGGACACCGCCTGGTAGATGGCGAGCGCCCGGTCTTTGCGGCCCTGGGCTTCGAGCAGGCGCGCCTGCAGCAGGCGCGTGTCGAGCTGCTCCAGCGGGTCGACACGCTCGTCGAGCGCCAGGCGTATGCGGCCCTCGGCGGCGACCAAGTCGCCCTGGCGCAGCGCGGCCTCAGCCTCGGCGCGGGCGAAGCGGGCCTTCCAGACCGGCGGGAACAGGGCGTAGGCCTGGGCGCCGCGGGCGAACTGGGTGCGCACCTCCGTCCATTGCCCCTGCTTGGCGGCGATCAGCGAACGCCACAGCGCGCTGGAAGGATCGTCCGACACCGCGGGCGAGGAGAAGTCCGCGGCCGCCTCCTGGTAGCGCCGGGCCATCACCCGTGCCGCCCCGCGAAGGCCGCGGAACTCGGCGTCGTCGAGCAGCGCCGGTTTGGCGCGGCCGACGGCGTTCAGCACGCCGATCGCCTCGAAAGACAGCTCGGAGCCGACCAGGAAGCGGGCGAGCGCCATGCGCGCGGCGACCGGGGCGTCGCGATCCTTCGAGCCGGCCTCCGCCGTCGCTGCGCTCAGGAGCGCATTGTAGCGCGGCAGGAACCCCGCCTCGCTCGTCCGCGGCCAGTGCTCGTAGTCGACGAGCGCCGGCATGGCCGCCGGCTGCGGCGCGCCCAGCGCGTCCTGCTCCCGCCGCTGCGCGGCCCAGACGGGCGACAGAGTCAGCCCGCCCGGCCGGGCGAAGCGCACGATGTCGCCTTCGCGGGTGACGCCAAGGTCATCCACCCGCGGCTCCACCGCCAAGCCCTGCACCGAGGGCAGGAAGGCCATCTGGACATAGTCGCGCCGCGTGACCAGGCCCTTGGGCGGCCCAAGCGCGGTGACCACCGTCAAGGTGTCGCCCGCGTCGGGATCGGGCAGGCGGACGATCCGGGTGGCTCCGGCGAGCGGCGCCTTGAGCACGGCCGGGCCGCTCTCGGTGTCGCGCTGCAGGCGCACGATCGCGGGCTGGTCCTGCGCCCCCGGCCCCAGCGCGATGGTCCAGGTCGAGCCCTGGGCCTGGGCGAACAGGGGCACGTCGTGCGCCGCCTGGATGCGCAGCGCCGCATAATCGGTCCCGCGGTAGGCGCGGAGGCCGCGGAGCTGGGTGACCCCGCGCGGCGCCTCGGAAATATCCAAGGTGGCGGAGGCGTCGAACACCACCCAGACGGCGTCGCCGCGCCGGAACACGGCCGCGCCCGCGGGATTGGCCCAGGCGAAGCTCAACAGCACCTGACCGCTGCCGACGCTGGTCGCCATCTTCACCACCCCGCCCTTGGGGACAGGGTTTGGACGGGGCGGCTCCGGCTCCGCGGGGCCGGTCACGACCTCGGCGGTCTGCGTCGGCGTGGCCTCGGGCCGGGCGAAGACGTTCACGAAGGTGGCGCCGTCGGCGACGCCCACCTTGGCGTCGGCGTCGTCGGCGAGCGTCAGGATCAGCTCGAGCCGGCCGCCGACGTGGCGCTTCTCGGCCGTCTTGATCCAGCGTGGCGGCGTATTGCGCAGCCGGCCGATGTCCGGATCCGCATCGCGGCCGAACCGGAGGGTCAGCGTCTGGCCCTCACGTACGGCCTTGGGCTGACCGCTCCCGCGGAATTCGACGCGCGAGAAGGTTTCCGCCTGAGCGACGCGGACGTCGAGAGACCCCGCGGCCAAAGCCGGCGTGGCGTAGCCCGCGGGCGTCGCCAGGCCTGCGATGCAGACCGCCGCGACGCCGGAGCGCAGGGCCTGGCGCAGGCTCATGCCGTCAGCCGGCGCTCGGCGCCGCAGCCGCCGCGGCGGGCGCCGGGGCCTGGGCGGCGGGCTTGGCGGACGCCGGGGGAGCCGCCGCGGCCTGGGCGGAGGCAGGCGCAGCCTTGCGCGGCGCGGGCTTGCGGGCCGCCTGTCGGGCGGGGGCCTTGCGCTGCGGCTTGGCGACCGCAGGCTTCTTCGGCTCGGGCGCGATCGGATCCACCGAGGCCTGTTGGCCTAGGGCCGGCGCGGACGACACTTGGCTCGCCGCCTTTGCGGCGGCCGCCTGGGCGCCCTCAGCCCTGGCTTTGGCGTCGAGGAAACGGGCGGCCAGCCCCTCGGTCAGCCTCTTCGCCTCGGCCGGCGGCATCTGCGCCACGATGGCCGAAAGCGAGCGCTCCTTCATTTTCGCGGCGATCGGCAGGCGGACGGCGTCGTCCAGCAGCACGAATCGAGGTGCCGCGTCCTTAGGCTTCATGCCCTCGAACACCTTCACCAGCCGGTCGATCTCGGGCCCTTGCTTGGCGTCGGCCTCCTTCAGAAGCCCCTGGATGTCGGCCTTCAGCCCATTCAGCGCCTTCACCTTGGCGTCCAACTTGGCCTCGGCCGCGGCCATCAAGGCGAGCTGGGTATTGAGGTCGCTTTCACGCTGGTCGAGCTGACCGCGACGCGCGCCCAGGCTCTGCAGCACCTGCAGCTCGGCGGGCGAAAGGCCGGCCTCCCGCGCGAGCTCGGCCGCGGTCGGCGCGCAGACCGGGCGCATGGCGGGCTTGGCCGCCGGCAGGGCGACGGCCGCCTTCGCCGCAGCGTCGGCGGCTTCTCCGGTCGCGGCGGGCTTGCCCTTCGAAGCCTTCTCCGGCTTGGCGGCGCCTTCGGCGAAAGCTTTCGCGCCCGTCAACAGGTCGGGCAGGTCCCGCGCGCCGGCCAGGGCGTTGACGGCCAACACGCCACCGGCCGCCACGCCGACCAGCGGGAGGATGCGGGGAACTCTCATCGGCGCTCTCCGCGGAAGCCGGTGTCGGGTGCGGGGTCTTCGAAGAGGTCGTCCTCGAACGCAGGCTTCGGCCGGGCCAGCGGCTCGCGGCGGACCAGCCGCTCGGGCCGGGCGCGGGCTTCGCGCGCAGCAGCCAGGAGGGCGCCCAGCCGGCGCTCCTGGCCGAGCGACAGCTCCTCCTCCTGGACCCTGGCCGCCGGCTGCGGCGCGGATTGCGCGGCCGCGGTCAGCTTCTCGAGCTTGACGGCCAGGGCGCGTCCCTTGTCGATACGGTCGGCGAGCAGGTCGATGGCCTCGTCGGTCGAGGCGCGTAGGTCCGCAAGCCCCTTTTCGGCCCGCGCGGCCGCGGAGTTCAGCTCGCGCACCGCCACGGCGAAGCCCTCGTGGCTTTCTCGCAGCGTCTTGAGCCGGCGATTGAGCCGCCAGCCCATCACCAGCGCCGCGATCAGCAGGCTGGCCAGCACCAGGTTCATCGCGACGCCGACGATGCTCATGGGAACCTCTGCAGCGCCTGGCGGGCGTTGGGCGCGAGGGGCGCCTCCACGCGCACGGCGATGTGGGCGTTGCGACGGCCCATGCGGCCGCGGGTGAGCGGAATGGCTCCGGCCTTCAGCTCGATCAGGCTTTCGGGCGTGGCGTTCAGCATCATGGTGTCGCCGACCTTCAGGTCCAGCACCTCTCTGAGCGGGAGCTGCTGTTCGTCGAGCACCGCGCGGACCTCGACGTTCGTGGTCCAGAGCTCGGTCGCCAGGTGGCCTTCCCAGATGTTGTCGCGCCCGAACTTCTCGCCCATGAACTGCTGCAGCAGCATCTTCCGGATCGGCTCAAGCGTGGCGTAGGGCAGAAGGAGCTCGATTCGGCCGCCGCGGTCTTCCATGTCGATCCGCAGCTTCACCAGGATGGCCGCGTTGGGCGGGCGCACGATGGCGGCGAAGCGGGGATTGGTCTCCAGCCGGTCGAGGGTGAAGTTGACCGGCGTCAGCGGCTCGAACGCCTCCTTGGCGTCCTGCAGCACCACCTCGACCATCCGCTGCACCAGCATGCGCTCGATGGTGGTGTAGGGTCGGCCCTCGATGCGCATCGCCGCGGTGCCTCGCCGGCCGCCGAGCAGTACGTCGACGATCGAATAGATCAGGTTGGAATCGACCGTCATCAGGCCGAAGTTGTTCAACTGCTCGGCGCGGAACACCGCCAGGATCGCCGGCAGCGGGATCGAGTTCAGATAGTCGCCGAAGCGGATCGAGGAGATGTTGTCGAGGCTGACCTCGACGTTGTCCGAGGTGAAGTTGCGCAAGGACGTCGTCATCAACCGCACCAGGCGGTCGAAGACGATCTCCAGCATCGGCAGGCGCTCGTAGGAGACGAGCGCGGAGTTGATGATCGCGCGGATCCCCGTCCGCTCTTCGGCCTCGTCGTCAGCGAAGTCGAAGCCCAGGAGGCTGTCGATCTCGTCCTGGTTGAGGATCCGCTCGGCGGCCAGGCCATCGCCGGCCGGCGCCGCGGGCGCTCCGCCGCCGGTCGACCACCCCTCCTTGCCGTCCTCTTCATCCGCCATGCGCGCCCTGCCCCAACCGACCCTCGAAGGGCTAGTTGATCAGCATCTCCTCGATGAGCACGGCGTTCGCCTTCGACGGCGCGATCACCAGGTTGACGCGGCGCAGGATCTCCATGCGCAGCTGGTAGGAGCCCTGGCTGCCGGAGAGGTCCTCCGGGCGCAGCTCACGCAGGAAGGTCTGGAACATGTCCTGCAGACGGGGCATCGACGGCTCCAACGCGTCGACCGCCTCCTGGTCCGGCATTTCCAAGGTGAGCTTGAGCTTCAGGAATGTCGGCCGGCCGTCGGCAGTCTGCATGTTCACGACGATGTCGGGCAGGGTGTAGAACAGCACCCCGTCAGGGCCTTCGCGCACGGTGGCCGCGCCCTTCTCGCCCTCCTTGCCGTGCTCTTCCTTGCCCTTCTTCTTTTCCTTGTGGTCTTTCTTCTCGCCGTGGGCCGCCGCGTCGTCCTTCGGCTTCAGCAGCAGGAAGGCCGCCGTCCCGCCGCCGCCCAGCACCAGGACAGCGGCCGCCGCGGCGATGATGATGAGCTTCAGCGGCGGCTTCTTCTTCGCCGCGCCTTCCTCGCCGCCCTCGCCTTCCGCCTCTTCCGGCGGGGCTTCCTTGACCTTGGCCTCGGCCACGCGCGCGTTCCTTAGAATCTATATCCCGTCTCAATCGCGCCGCTTTGGTTAAGAAGCGGTTTTTAACCCATCGGGAACGGGGGCCAGAGCTGCCCGGCGAATTTTGCCGGTGGGATCGCGTTAACTATTTTAGTGCCTGGAATTCCTTGGAATTTCGGACTGGCCCGAAGCTTGCAGCCCAGCCTTGCGAAAAGGTCGCAGCCACGGGTCCGCGTTAATGGACAACACCCTCTACGTCGCGCTCTCCAAGCAGATGGTCCTGCGCCGCGAGCTCGACATCGTGGCGAACAACATCGCCAACGCCGACACTACCGGCTTCAAGGTCGAGTCGCTGATGGAGTCGGCCCGGCCGTCCGCACCCGCCTTCACCCTGCAGGGTCCGCGGCCGGTGAAGTTCGTCGGCGAGGACGGGGTGGCCCGCGACTTCGGCCAGGGCGCGCTGCGCACGACCGGCTCGACCTTCGACCTCGGCATCGAGGGCCGCGGCTTCTTCCAGGTGAGCACGGCCGAGGGTCCCCGCTACACCCGCGACGGCCGCTTCCGCATGGACGGGACCGGCCGGCTGGTCACCCAGGCGGGCGATCCGGTGCTCGACGACGGCGGCGGCGAGATCACCCTGAACCCCGAGGAGGGTCCGGTCCTGATCGCCGAGGACGGCACGATTTCGCAAGGGGCCTCGCGGGTCGGCAAGATCGGCCTGTCCAACTTCACCACCCTGGCGACGCTGCAGAAGGCCGGCGACAACCTCTACCGCAACACCTCCAACCAGCAGCCCGAGGCGGTGACCGACGCGCGCGTGCGGCAGGGCATGCTGGAGGGCTCCAACGTCAAGCCGATCGAAGAGATCACCAAGATGATCGAAGTGAGCCGGGCCTACGAACAGATGGCCCGGATGATGGATTCCACCTCCGAACTCGCCCGTAGCGCCGTCCAGCGCATGGGCCGAGTCCAGTAGGAGACCCTAGGGCATGCAGGCGCTCCGCAGCGCTGCGACGGGCATGGCGGCCCAGCAGCTGAACGTCGAGGTCATCTCGAACAACATCGCCAACATGAACACGGTGGGCTTCAAGAAGCAGCGCGCCGAGTTCCAGGACCTGCTCTACGAGACCATGGTGCAGGCCGGAGCCCAGTCCTCGGACCAGGGCACGGTGGTCCCGACCGGCGTGCAGGTCGGCGCGGGCGTGAAGGCGGGATCCGTCTACCGGATCGACACCCAGGGCACCCTCACCGCCACCGGCAACAAGCTCGACCTGGCGATCCAGGGCCGCGGCTTCTTCCAGGTGCTGATGCCGAGCGGCGAGACCGCCTACAGCCGCGCCGGCAACTTCGCGGTCAACGACCAGGGCCAGCTGGTGACCCAGGACGGCTATCTGATCCAGCCGGCCATCACCATCCCGAACGACACCACCGACATCTCGATCTCCAAGAGCGGTCAGGTGCAGGTCACCCAGCCGGGCTCTCCCACGCCGAACGTGGTCGGCCAACTGGAGCTGGTCAGCTTCATGAACGAGGCGGGCCTGCTGGCCCAGGGCTCGAACCTGTTCAAGGAGAGCGCCGCCTCCGGCCCGCCGACCACGGGCACGCCCGGCGTTCAAGGGCTGGGCGACTTGGTGCAGGGCTACACCGAAGCCTCGAACGTCGACGCGGTCTCCGAGATCACCGCCCTGATCGTGGCCCAGCGCGCCTACGAGATGAACTCCAAGGTCATCTCCACGGCCGACAACATGCTGGGCGTCGCCAGCCAGCTCAAATCCTGATGCGGACCCTGGCGCTCATAGCCGCCGCGGCGGCGCTCGCCACGGCCTCGCCGACGCTGGCGGGGACGGCGGTCACCCTGAAACGCGACACCGTCAGCGCCGACGCGCTGGTGACCCTCGGCGACCTGTTCGACGGCGCGGGCGCCGCAGCAGGCGTGCCGGTGGCCTCGCGGAACGGCGCCTCGGTCGTGTTGAACGCGCGCGCCGTGCAGATGGCCGCCGCCCGCGCCGGGCTCGACTGGGCCAACGCCGAAGGCCTCGGGACGATCGTCGTGCATGGGGGCGCCGCCTCGGCCAGCGCCGCCGCTTCCACCGCCCCGTCCGCGCCGCGCGGCAACGTCGAGGTGCTGACCTATGCCCGCAGCCTGCAGGCCGGCGAGGTGGTGCAGCCCCAGGATCTGGTCTGGGCCATGGCGGCGGCCGCCCCGGCGGACGCGCCGTCGGACGCTGAGGCGGTCATCGGGCTGGCCGCGCGCCGGCCGCTGCGCGCCGGGGCGGCGGTCGCCGCGCGCGACCTGAGCACGCCTCAGGTCGTCAAGGCCGGCGAGACCGTCACCGTAACCTTCGCCTCGGAGGGGATCTCCCTCTCACTGGAGGGCAAGGCGATGAGCGCGGCCGGCGTCGGCGACATGGTGAACGTCCAGAACACCGCCTCGAAGAAGATTATCCAGGCCGTCGTCACCGGTCCCGGCCAGGCCGTCGTCGGCCCCGCCGCCGCCAGCCTGAAGGCCGCCGGTCCATCCCGTTACGCGCTCCGCTGAGGAAAGCCGCCATGTCCAAGCGTTCCGCCCTGATCGCGCTTGTCGCCCTGGCCCCGCTCGGCGCCTGCTCGAGCGTCGCCGAGGCCGTGCGCGGTCCCGAGCTCGCGCCGGTCGGCTATCCTGCCGCCCTGGTTCCGCGCGAACAGACCATCCTGACCCCGCGCGAGATGAGCCCGGGGCCGGCCAGCGCCAACTCGCTCTGGCGCGTCGGCGCGCGCGCCTTCTTCGCCGATCAGCGCGCCTCGCGCGTCGGAGACATCCTGACCGTCTCGATCGACATCGACGACCGGGCCAAGACCACCAATTCGACGAGCTCCAGCCGCGATTCCAGCTCCAACGCGGCGATCCCGCACCTGCTTGGCCTGGAGAGCAGCCTGGGCCGGATCCTGCCTGGCGGCTACGACCCGGCGAACGCCATCGAAACCAACAGCAAGCACGCCAACACCGGCTCCGGCTCGGTGAACCGCGAGGAGAAGATCAGCCTGACCATCGCCGCGGTGGTCACCGCGGTGATGCCCAACGGCAACCTGATGATCCAGGGCACCCAGGAAGTCCGCACCAACACCGAGCTTCGCCAGCTCACCGTGGCCGGCATTGTGCGGCCCGAGGACATCTCCTCGGCCAACACCATCCGCCACACCCAGATCGCCGAGGCCCGCATCAGCTATGGCGGCCGCGGCGACATCAGCCGCGTCCAGAAGACCCCCGCCGGCCAGTCGCTGGTGGAGAAGTACTCGCCGTTCTGATCCTTTTTCGCGCCCTCAACGGGACGGCGCCGGCTTGTCCTGCAATCCGAGCTGGACCATGCGCCATCGCAACAGCCCCTGGCGCTGGAAGGTGAGCAGGGTTCGATCCTGCGGGCCGACCGCGAAGCGGACGCGGCTCGGTCCCCAATGCCGGAGGCTCGGGAAGACCTCGGGATCGCCGGCCAGGGCGTGCAGGCCGGGCGCCGTGAGGTGGCGCTCGACGTTCGCGCGCGCTTGCGGCGGCTGCATCGCGCGGGCGACGGCGCCGACCGGATCCTCCCAGAGCTTCGGGGCGGGGGCCGAGGGCTCGGGCGCGAGCTGCGCCTGCAGGCCGGCGCGGACCGCGCCGTAGTCGACCAGTTCGGCCAGCGCATGGACGTCGCGGTCGCGGGCGGCGGCTTGCAGGCCGCGCAACGCGAACCACGGCGCGCTCAGGAAGCCGAGCACGGCGAGGATGGCCAAGGCGGCCGCGAGGATCGTGAAGCGGCTCATGCGCAAGCTCCAGCGCCAGCCTAAACCGCGCGGCCGACGAGGAGTTGCGAGCGACGGGGACGCGCGCGTCCCCGTCGCGGCATCATGATCAGACATCCGCTTTCCGGGCGGGGGCCGAGTTCCGTTCGCGACCCATCGCGGCCGTTCCGAATGTCTGCTTCTCGATAGAGGACGCCCAGGCGACACCGTCGCCGCCAGGCGCTGCAGCGCCGCACGTTCTCACTTAACAAACGGCCCACAGACCGGACTCTCTGCTTAGGTGTAGGCGGGCCAGCGAAGGTCTTCGGAAGTTCGTCTGAGAGCAAAAAAAGGACTACCGATCCGGCTTAGCCTCCCCCAGCACTACAACACCGGAACCACGCGGTGCGAGCGCTGTTGAGGTCGGAGGCGACGCTATACAGCGCTGCGCGAGGCGAGGGCTGCAGATGCCCATCACCATCTTCGACAACCTGATTTACGGCGACACGAGCGGCGCCCTCGGGCGCGGCGACCAGGGGCAGGCCCAGTCGATCACGCGCAACGATCCGGATTCCACGACGCTGATCGGCGACGCCCACGACCTCGTCGCCAACGCGCGTGGCGGCGACGACACCCTTGTAGACAACAACCTCAACTCGGCTTCCATTCTCGGCGACGCCGTCAACCTGAGCGACCACGCCCGCGGAGGCGACGATCTGATCGGCGTCTTCGCCCGCTTCGAGGGCGCGGCGGCGGGCGACGGCCTGACGATGTCGGGCCACGCCGCCGGCGGCGCCGACCGCATCGCGATCGAAGCCCGGGTGGCGCTGGCCATCGGCGACGCCGAGACGATGAGCGGCCATGCAACGGGCGGCGCGGACGTCATCTCGATCATCGCGGCGCAGAACGCCACCGCCTATGGCGACGCCACCCTCATGACCGACCAGGCCGTGGGCGGCGACGACAGCATCGAGGCGAACTTCGGCGTGGCCGACTCGCGTCTCGTCGGCGACGCCGAAACCATGACGGGGCACGCGGTGGGCGGCGACGACTCGCTCACCAGCCAGGACGTGCGTCGGGGCGCGGTGATCGACCACACGGAGCTTTATGGCGATGGCATGCGCCTCGCTGACCATGCGCGTGGCGGCGACGACCTCCTGCGCGGCTCGGCGAGCTTCGACAGCGTCATGTACGGGGATGCAGCCCAACTCCTCGATCACGCCCGCGGCGGGAACGACACCCTCATCAGCGCGGAAGGCTCAGATACGATGTGGGGCGACGCACCGGTCGTGGCCCCCCAAGCCGCCACGGGCGTGGACCTCTTCGTGGTCCCCGCTGGCGGGCACGACCAGATCATGGACTTCCAACCCGGCGCCGACCACATCGAGCTATTCAGTTTTGCGGACTTCCAGCAACTGAGCCCACAGCTCCAGAATACGGCAGATGGGGTGCTGATAGCGCTCGGCCCGAACAGTGATCTGCTCATCCGCGGGGTGAGCGCCGGCCAGCTCTCAGCAGGCGCCTTCATCTTCGGCTGAGCTGCCATCCTTCCTGCTCGTCCGCGCGTGCGCAGATCGGGGCAGGCGCCTCACTGAACCTTTGCGGCGCGCGCGAACGTCGGATTACCGGAGCGGCCATGATTTCGGCTTCCCACCGAGGCTGTGTGGAAACGCCTGCGCCCGACGTCTCAGGCGCGTTGAGATGATCCGCCCTCTTAGCTCTGCATCGCCGCGATCGGCGGCTGCACGCCGAGGATGGCGATGGCGCGTTTCAGATTATAGGCGAGCACCTGCAGGCTCATCTCGCTGGCGACGTTCTTCAGCCGCCTGGTCTTGAAGTGGGTGGCGCCCATCCAGGCTTTTAGGGTCCCGAAGACGTGCTCGACGGTCTGGCGTCGGACGCGCATGGCGCGGGGCTCGCGGTCGAGCCTTGGCCGGCGTGCACTGGGGCTTGAGCGTGCAAGTGCGGCAGCTGGACAGGTTCCAGTAGCGGTGCAGGGTCATCCCGTTCTCGACGGTCGTCATACGCCAGGAGAGCCGTTCGCCGGCTGGGCAGCGGTAGACGTCCTGCTCGGGGTTGTAGACGAAGTCCTGCTTGCCGAAGCGGCCGTCGGCCTTGGCGCCCGACGTCAGCGGCCTGGGCACATAGGGCGTCACGCCGGCCTGCTCGCAGGCGAGGATCTCCACGCCTGAGAAGTACCCGCGGTCCGCCAGCACCGAGAGGTCTTCAGCGCCGGTCGCCGCCTTGGCCTGCAGCGCCATGCTGGTGAGCTGATTGCGGTCGTAGCCCTGGTTCGTCACCTCGTGGGCGACGACGATGTGGTGCTCGGCGTCGACCGCGGCCTGGACGTTGTAGCCGACCAGCCCGTCCCCTTGCCGTTGGTCGCCATGGCCCGCGCGTCGGGGTCGGTCAGCGAGATCTGCCGGTCCGGCGCCTGGGCGACCTCGGCTTCCATGACCTGCAGCTCGCGCATCTGCCGTCGCAGCGAGGCCAGCCGGTCCTTGAGGCGATCGTCGCGCAATTCGGCTTCTTCGCCGTCCTGCCGGTCGGCCGCGTCGAGCGCCTGCAGGTAGCGCTCGATGCTCGCCTCCGCCTGCTCGATGCGGCGACGCACCGCGGCCGGGGTGTAGTTCTTGTCCCGCGTATTGACCGCCTTGAACCGGCTGCCGTCGACCGCCACCACGCCGCCCGTCAGCAGGCCGATCTGCCGACAGATCGCGACGAAGGCGGCGCAGGACGCGCGCAGCGCCTCGCCGTTGTCGCGGCGGAAGTCGGCGATGGTCTTGAAGTCCGGCGCCAGCTTGCCCAGCAGCCACATCAGCTCGGTGTTGCGCCGGGCCTCGCGCTCCAGCCTCCGGCTCGACTGCACCTGGTTGAGGTAACCGTAGAGATAGAGCTTCAACATCGAACCGGCATGGTAGCCGGGCCGTCCGGTGGAGGCCGCCTGCACCCGCTCGAAGCCGAGCGCCGCAAGATCCAGTTCATCCACGAAGACGTCGACCACCCGCACCGGGTTCTCCTCGGAGACGTAGTCGTCCAGGTATTCCGGAAGCAGCGCCCGCTGGCGCCGATCCTCACCCTCGATGTAGCGCGCCATTCACCGCCCCCGAAGCCTGCTCAGAGGCTAAGGTGCTTCGCGGTTTTCACACAGCCTCCACCCAACTCGGAACTTGGTGAGGTCTGCTTATGCGTCGGGCTGCGGGGACGTACGCTCAAGTGAACGCACGCGCTTGTTCTCACGCCAGAGGATAAGGCCGCCAACTCCCATGAGCGTTAGCTGAACCAGCTTCCAGAATAGTCCGTTGCGAGAAACGAAGTCGGCGATTGCGAGCGCTGTCCCTGGGATGAAGCAAGCCGCCGCTATCAAAGCGCGACTACGCCGAAAATGCGGCTGTGCAGACCTGTTCGTCATCGTTTGACGGTATCGAAAAGGCAGTGTCTCGCCAACGTCTGCGTCCCACC